>LWDU01036330.1_pt1 | contig 19569 bp, 14 predicted proteins | sample 727161 | NCBI WGS metagenome assembly LWDU01 (sample SAMN04566230, study PRJNA314399) | hydrothermal vent metagenome | isolation source: deep sea hydrothermal plume seawater | place: Mexico: Gulf of California, Guaymas Basin | collected 2004-07-11
ATTTCAGCACACATTGTCGCGTGAACGATCACACTGAAATTGAAGATCGCCATCTATACCATCTTACCTGACATCGCGCAATCGCCCTGGGTTTCACGTCGAGGCTTGGACGGGTGAAATCATCGGGCGTGGCCTGTCGTGGGGGGATGGTGCGGTCGTACCTCTCTGGCTCTAGTGCGGCAGTTCAATTCTGTGGAACGCATTTTCGCTGACAATGCTGTCTTAATTGTTAGAACCGCACTATCTGCGGGCAACTTGCCTGCCGGGGTCACAGACGCGATGTCCATGGCCTGAGGCGGAAAAGGTAGCCAGCGAGACCGTGCGAGGCTGCAATGTACCGTTTTTTATGCAAGTAAGGCGTGTGACAAGCGATAACTGTAATTTGAGGCTTCACGGAAAGATGGAATTGAAGGAGATTGGATGCTAGCCACAGAAGACGTTGAATCTGCCGCAACCTCGCTCAACTGGCCACCCTGCGCGCACAAGCGATGGAGTCGATTCAATCGGTCAGCATTCCCAGCGACATCAAGATTCCCACATTACCTCAGTCGGTGGCTGAGTTTTCGCAGCGTGCAGCCGACCCCGATGTCGAACTTCGAGACCTCGCTGCCATTATCGAAACGAGTACGGGGCTGACCGTTGAGTTGCTGAGATACGTGAACTCGGCCAGGCTCCGTACTGCGAAACCCATTGGAGATGTGGCCACGGCGATTGCCCGCGTTGGAATCCGAAATACTGCAACGTATCTGATTGCAGCAGGCATCAAGTCCGCCAACCATGCGCTGGGATCAAAGCTGATCCACCATGGGCGCGCGTGGAGTGAATCACTGCAGAAAGCTCTCTTCGCTCAGGCTGCAGCCCGCACGCTGCATCTCGACACAGGATTGGCCTTTCTGGGCGGGTTACTGCAGGATTTCATGCTGCCTGCACTGACGAATCGCTTCGACAACGAATACGTTTGGTTTCTGGAAAACGATGCCAAAGATGGTCGAGTCATGTCCGAATGGGAGCAGGCAACGTTTGGCTGGAACCACGCTTCCACCGGAGCCTTCATCGCCAGTCAATGGGGCCTTCCTGACGATATGTTGTGCGCGATCTACTATCATCACTCGCTGCACGAATCGCTGAGTCGTCCGGAAATCGAAATGTTCAAGTTGTTCCCCGTCACATTATCGGGGTTGTTGCCGGCCCAGCTGCGTCAATGTGGTCGCGGAGTCAGCGAATTGATCAAGGTAGACGGCAGGTGTGCAGCCATTGACCTCGATGAGCTTTGCAGGATTGTCGACGACGAACAGTTGTCGTTGGCTGGTGGATTCGACATTCCGGACCAGCTGTCTTCGATTGTGCACGAAGTTCGCCAGGCCACCGCTGGCTGATCGCTGACGCTTGCAGTCCGTGGCTGGACGTCCCGCTGACGTTCGGAACGTATTTGTCTTTGACTGTGCGATGGCGGCATCGATCAATCGTGCAGTCTGACGACTCCGTTTGTCGATTGTCCCGCAATCTGATAACGTCGTCGTAATGGCGACCGTACTTTCAACGCTGGTTGTCTTCGTTCCGTCAGTACACGGGATCGCGCTGTCTGCGACTTGTCATCGGGCGAATGACATCGTCTTCAGTCGAAACCTCAGTCTTTCATAGGTATCAAGGTGTCAGCTTTGGATTGGGCTCCGCTACGGAGCATTATTGATGAGAATCAGAAGTTCATGATTTCCAGTCATGTGCGTCCGGATGCTGATGCCCTTGGATCAGAACTGGGAATGGCAGCGATCCTGGAAGCGTTCGGCAAGGAAGTGACGATCGTCAATGCTTCTGCACCGCCGGCGAATCTTCAGTTTATGAAGCCGGAAAACCGAATTCTTAAGTTGTCCGAAGATATTCAGCGTGACGCACTTCCGGAAGTCGATGTCCACGTGATTGTTGACACCAGCGCCTGGCAGCAGTTGGGGGCGATGGTCGACGTTATTAAGAAAGCCGGTACCAAACGAGTTGTCATCGACCATCACGTCAGTTCCGATGACATGGGAGCCACAGAATTCAAAGACGTGAAGTCCGCAGCGACCGGCGAACTGATTTTTGAGGCTGCTGAGCACCTGGGAGTGAAATTTGATGCCGCCACCGCGTCCGGTCTCTACGCTGCGATTGCGACCGACACGGGGTGGTTCCGATTTCCTTCGACCTCGTCCAATACGATGCGGATTGCCGCTAAGTTGATGGATCTGGGAGCGGAACCGCACGTCCTGTACAATTCGTTATACGAACAACGTACGTTGGCTCGTGTTCGGCTGGCTGGCCGTGTACTCGGACGCATGGATACAGATTGCGACGGTCGGTTGGCATGGATCTACGCCGACGGAAAAGACTTTGCCGCCACAAAAGCGATTCCTGCGGACACCGAAAGTCTGGTCAACGAATGCCTGAAGATTGCCGGATCGGAAGCCGCATTTATCGCTGTGAAGTTGCCGTCGGGGCAAACGAAGTTCAGCCTGCGGTGTCGACCACCACATGATGTTGCCGCTCTGGCCGCACAGTTTGGCGGTGGCGGACACAAACTGGCATCCGGAGCAACGCTGTCAGAGCCATTGTCGGACGCGCTTCCGAAAGTGAAGGAGGCCTTCGTGCGAATGCTGACCGGGGTCCCGGTCGCGTAAAACGACTGAGGGGCGATTCGTACCTTGTGTGCGCACATGAATGCCGCTCAGGTGTTTACGTTCAGTCCCGCACGAAGCTCCTGGGCGCTGAGCGAATCGAGAACTCAGATACTCCTGAGACGACAAGGCCTCTTTTTGTCGAACCACGATGGAAACTGAGTTGCGTGCCGCCGGAAATTGTTTCAAAGTTACGCTGGAACGTCGGCGTCTGCCGATGATCATGTCAGACTGATTGTGGATGTCTGGAGGGTTTTCGTGGCAAATTCGATGGATCTTTCCGCTCATGGGATCATGGTTTCAGAAATACACCGAAATCCGGATCCGCCGACTCTTTATCATGAGGCGATTCGACATGAGCCGGGTGCCAGCATTTCTGATACCGGATGCCTGATCGCATACTCCGGTGAGAAGACCGGACGGTCGCCGAAGGATAAACGTGTTGTTCGCCATCACGCGTCTGAAAACGATGTCTGGTGGGGGCCAGTCAATTTTCCGCTGGACGAACTGACATTTTCCATCAACCGCGAACGTGCGGTCGACTACCTCAACTCAAGGCCGCGACTGTATTGTGTGGATGCTTTCGCTGGCTGGGACCAGGCTACGCGGCTGAAGGTGCGCGTCATTTGTGCCCGTCCGTACCACGCGCTGTTCATGCACACGATGCTGATTTGTCCGACTGACGAAGAACTGGCAGACTTTGGTGAACCGGATTTTGTAATCTACAATGCCGGCGGCTTTCCGGCGAATCGCTACACCACCGGCATGACGTCGCGGACCAGTGTGGATCTCAGCCTGGAGCGTAAGGAAGTCGTGCTGCTGGGCACTGAGTACGCCGGTGAAATGAAGAAAGCCGTCTTCACGTACATGAACTATCTGTTGCCCAGTCAACAGATCCTGTCCATGCATTGTTCCGCCACCAGCGATCGCGATTCCGGACGAACGTCTGTTCTGTTCGGACTGTCCGGAACGGGCAAGACGACGCTGTCGGCAGATCCCAATCGCCTCCTGATTGGTGACGACGAACATGGCTGGTCGGACGATGGCGTCTTCAACATCGAAGGTGGTTGCTATGCCAAGGCCGTCTATCTGACACGAGAATCCGAACCTGAGATCTTCGATGCACTGCGGTTTGGTGCTGTGCTGGAAAACGTCGTCTATGACGAAGCGCATCACCACGTCGATTTTAACAACACATCGATCACTCAGAATACCCGCGGTGCCTATCCAATCGAACACATGCCGAACGCAAAGATACCGTGCGTCGGCGACCATCCGTCGGACGTCATCTTTCTGACGTGCGACGCGTTTGGTGTGCTGCCCCCGGTGAGCCGACTGACTCCGGAGCAGGCGATGTACTATTTCATCAGTGGCTACACCGCTAAAGTGGCCGGGACCGAAATGGGAGTCAACGAGCCGGAAGCGACATTCAGCCCGTGCTTCGGCGGTCCATTTCTGCTCTGGCACCCATCACGATATGCGGAACTTCTGGCAAAAAAAATCTGTCAGCATGATGCGGCCGTCTGGCTGGTCAACACAGGCTGGTCCGGCGGCGCATACGGAGTTGGCAGTCGAATGCCTCTGAGATTCACGAGGGCTATCGTCGATGCCATTCACAATGGAAGTCTGAAAACGGCCCCGACCGTCAACGACGAAATCTTCGGTTTTGATGTCGTCACAATCAGTGAAGGCGTACCTTCCGAGATGATGCAGCCGAAACAATCGTGGCGCGATCAGGCGGCCTTTGAAGAGACCGCACGGCAGTTGGCCGCCGGTTTTCGAGAAAACTTCAGGAAGTATGCGGCGGAAACCAGCCCGGAAGTCGCAGCCGCCGGTCCGGCTGGTTGAACAGTTCGACCGATGTCTGTGCGAATGATCGGATCAGGCATCGACAACAGCGGCAACGATGAATCCCATCGACCGTCACTTCTTCGCCGCGAAGGTGCGCTCAATTACCACCTGGTCGTCCGCTTCCCCCAGGCCCGGTTTTGAACCGCTAATTTAGGTTTGCTGCGGGAGGCGGAGTGCTGATTGTCGGGACTGGGTATTTTAATCGGGATTTATGGATATTGAGGTCTCAGCGCCTTGCGTTTTTGACGCTGAGTGGCGAGCCTGCGCGGTATGGGGCAGATGCGTGATCCGGATCGGAATTCGCTGTGTCTTCGTAGGTTCCGGGTTTCAACGCCGATATGGAATGGGGCGTTCGAAAATATGTGCGCCATTCCACAGAGGATCGAATAATGAAAACGCCTTCAGCATCTGCGGTGCTGGCTCTTGTCTTTGTGGCGGCAGTCACGTGTCATGACGGACTGCTTGCCTTTCAGGAACAGGACGTTCCCAATGCAGACACACCGAAGGGCGTGAATCCGCTGGCAGGCGAAGATCCGCCGGCGACGCGCGTTGCCAAAGGGGCGGCGCGTGTCGGAGCTATGGTCGGCGACGAAACAGGCGTGAAGATAACCGCTTTGCTTCGTCAGCTGTTTGACTCAACTTTGAGTGATGACGTTCGCCTGGATGCTGGCGCCCAGTTGTCTCAGATTTCCGGAGCACTCGATGCATCGGAACCGATTCTTCATTCTGCGCAGCGTCAATTGGATCGCCGTGTGCGACTGGCGACTGCCGGAATTCAGGCGTTGAAGGACGGGGAGTCCGGCGATGATGCCCGGAAGCTGGTTAATGACCTGCTGCTGCGAGCCTGCGTGGACTATGAAAACGGCAGCCGGGACGCTCACGCGGAAGTCGTACGGGTCAACTATGAGCTGTTGAAGCAGCAGCATCCGGCCATCTTTGCAAAAGTCGGGCCGATCGTTCTGGAAGACTACTACAACTACAACCTGCACTTCGTTCTGTCGGAACCGCTGCTTTCACGAATCGTGTCTGACTACCGGACAGAATCCGGTCCAGTCGCCGACTGCATTCTTGGCGCATGGGTGACGGGCAAACAGGTGACGGACACCATGGTACGAGCAGATGTGAAACCGTCGCCTGGAACGGCTCGCTTTGACCTGGTCGTCGATGGTCGAACCAAAACGAACACTCAGGCTCGTAAGTCGCCTGCGACAATCTATTCGAATGGCAACCACTCTTTTACCATCAGAAAGCCGTTGTTGTTCGATGGGTCCGGTTTTTCGACGGAGGATGCCAATATGGAGGTGGACGTAGACAATCGAACGGTCCGTGTGAGCACCGACTATGATCGAATCCCGATTTTCAGCGGAATCGCAAGAGGCGTCGCCAGGAAGGAAGTCCGCAGGAAGCAGTATCAGGCTGATGGCATTGCTGCTCGAAAGCTTGCCGACAGGGCACTTCCGAAATTCGAAGAAGAGGCCAATGACCAGTTGGTTAAGGCCAACGGCAGCATACAGGATAACATTCTTCAGAATCTGCGAGACCGCGGAATCGCTCCGACCGCATACAGCGCCAGATCCAGTGAGACCCATTTTGCAGTCAGTTCCCGCACAATGTCGCCTCGAAATCTGGCGGCATCAAGACCACCAAGCAATCCTGCGCCGCGAAAGGGCGTGGCCATTCAACTGCACGAGTCAACGATCAATGCGGCCATAGACGGTTTAGGCATCGCAGGTGAAATGACGGTCGCGGAAGTCCTTGGAACGATCGAAACTGCGTTAAAGGATCTGCTGGATCGGGAAGTCAGTCTGCGTGATCCGGATGAGGTCATCGACGACAAGACGGACTTTGACTTCAGCGAATTCGATCCGATTCGTGTCCGCTTTGACGAGGGACAGGTGGTCTTCATCCTGCGGACAGGATTCTATCAGAAGGACAAGAACCGTCGCGTACCCCGATATATCTTCGAGATTCCACTTGGCATTGAAGTGCGGGACGGTAGCCTGGTCCTGACCGCACCCAGGACTGATCCTCGCGGAATTCTTTCTCTGAGACCGCGGGCCATCGAAGGCAAAGCTTCGCTGAAGTCCGTGGCACAGGCCCGAGGGATTGCGAAGGAATTACTGGACAAGACCTTCAAGCAGCAGTCGACCGAGCTCGATTCGAACATCGAACTGGAACTGAAAAACCGCGAAAATCTGAAGCTTCAGATCACGAAACTTGAGATCACCGACGGCTGGGTGACACTCATCATGGAGTGACCCGGTGGCAGGTCATCAAGAGGCGAGCCTCTTGATGTACCGCAATTCCGGCAGGCTGATTTATGCGCCTGTTACGACTGTTCTTAAGAATCGTGATGCCGATGACTCTGGTGACGTCGTCGGTTGTCTGGCTGATGTCGCAGTCAGTTTTTATCATGATCAGAATTCCGTTGCCGACGGGAGATCTGCATTTGCGGGCAGATCATGAAGGATGGTTGCTGCAGCTGGGCAACAGGCAATTTAAAAAACGCCCAACCTTCGAATTTCACGAACGTAGTCCGGGAATAGGTGGCTGGCGCGACTGGATGCAGGATCTCAATCCAGACTGGCTCGGTTCCGCCTGCGTCCATGCGGCATGGCAGCATCGCGGGGGCCTCGTAATCAGTCGTTTTCAGCTGTGGGGTGTCAAACATTATGTCGTTGTGCTGGTGTCTGCGGCAGCCGTCTGCATCCTGATCCGTCTTGAGTCACGACAGAAACGGAAGACGCGCACTGCCGACAGTGCTGTTGAGTCTGAAGCATGACGCCCGTGAACCAGTGTTCTGTTCCACAGCGTCGTGCAAAACGCAGCGGAGACAGCTCCACCACAGTCCGGGAATCTGTTTTCCGGCAGAATGTCATTGCCGGCGCTGCTGGGTAAACATGGCCAGCACGACACTGCTATCCTTCATCTTTAGCTGGACATAGGTTTCCCGTTGGCCTTGGCACAGAACATACTGCCGCCACGCGATGCGACTGCACTGGATCCGGCAGGCCGCCGCAGCACCTGACGACGAATTGAACACTTACGACAATGCTTGAACTGCGAAATCCACACAGTGTTCTGGCGGCCCTCGAAATGCGGCCTAAGGCCGTGCGTTCGATTCGAGTCAGTTCTCATCAGACCGGTACTCCGTGGGATGAGGTTGCGAAAGTTGCCGCCAGGAAGTCGATCCCGATTTCCGTTCGGCGCGCGGAGTCAGGACCGAAGCAACGTCGTGACACGGAACGGACCGGAGCAGGTTCGGCCAACGTTGAGCCGCCGTCGCCCGTGCCGTTGGCAAAACTCTGGAAGTCGGCCCAATCGTCTGCTGTCGGCTTCGGTATCTGGCTTGGGCTGGATCAGGTTCAGGACCCGCAGAATCTGGGCGCCATCTTTCGTCTGGCAGGCTTCTTTGGTGTTCGCGGGATCGTTTTGACTAAAGACAAAAGTGCCCCCGTGAATGCAACGGTCTGCGACGTCGCAACGGGCGGAGTGGAGCATGTGCCATTTGCGGTCGTGTCCAATCTGACGCAGGCAATGCAGCAGGCTAAGAAGGCCGAACTCTGGACTCTGGGAACGTGCGAACGGTCCGACGCCAGCATTCGCGACGTGCGGGCTGACCGCCACTGGATGCTGGTCATGGGCAACGAAGCCGACGGTCTCCGCAGGCTGACGCGAGACACCTGTGATAGTCTTGTGTCGCTGCCTGCCATCGGCCGTGTTCCCTCGCTGAATGTGGCGGCCGCAACATCGGCCTGCCTGACATCGCTGACAATGGGTTAGCCGCGCGGCGGCCAATGATTCCACAAGCCTTGTCCTGAAGACTGTTCCTTTTATCTTCACCCTCCTTTTGAAGGAGGGTCGAGCCTGAGCGAGGGGAGGTTCCGACGCGGTATTCTGCAGTTTGCATAGGCTGAAGTCCGGGAACGAGCCGAACACCGTGTCCTGGCGGAAACCGTCGCACGGGACGAAGATCGAATAGATTCCGCTAAACGATCAATCGACGTATTGGAACTCATTGCTCATCATCAGGGATTGCGCGACCAGCGGCCACGGGCTGTTGATGCGTCCGGGCCGTTTTATCTTTGCGAACATTCGCCGCTGTTGCTCCACGAAGCGAATGACTCGCTCGACTTCGGCGTCGCCCGGAACTCTCAGCAGAATCCGTTTAAACAGCCAGGCAATGCGCGGCCGATCATCCGTGATCGATTTGAAATCATCAAGTTCGGTAACAGCAATGGACTGGTCGATCACAAAGGGCGAATTCATCGTGAAGAGCGCCTGTGGGGCGACGATACTTTCGCCTCGCCCGGGTTGTGTCTGCATTGGTGAGGGAAAGTCGAAGACACGTAGTGTCGGGTCCAGATTGAATCGGTTCACAAAGCCGTAGACTGTTCGCCGCTTTGTATAGTTCTCGCCCCAAAGCTGATTGGCACGCCCTCCGAGAGTTTGATTCAACTGACCGGATATCGCCAGCAGACTGTCAAGCCGGTTTTCCGGATCCCTGGCCGCCATCTCTTTGCTTCGGCCGCTACGCCGCTGATATACGTCTGACATGACGATCTTTCGTACAAGATCCTTTGTCGACCAGCCGCTCGCCATGAAGTCTGCAGCCAACCAGTCCAGCAGTTCCGGATGCGACGGTGGCTCGCCCTGCAGACCGAAATTGGAGGCTGTCTTCACCAGGTGTGAACCCATCAGAAAACCCCAGACACGGTTCACAAACACCCGTGCCGTGAGTGGGTTGTGGGGCGAAACGATTTTTTCGGCAAGCTCCAGTCGCCCACTGTTCCTGTCCGTAAACGGAGTTTGCTCGGTGTCAAGTACCTTCAGAAATTTTCGGTCGGTCTGCGGACCTCGGTTTCGGGGGTCGCCTCGCAGATAGACAAACTGGGTCACAAGGCGCGGCTTCTCCTTCACCGTCATCGCGTGAGCTGGTGCTCCGGGATGGAACGTCAGCAGTTCGGCAAGTTCCGTCTCACGAATCTTCTGAGCAATCGACCGCTTGTTGTTGCCGGCCTTCTTGCCGCCAGCCTTGTTGATCTGTTTGTCGATGGCCGCTCGTTTTATCAGATAGTCCTGCCGGTCGGCGTCGCTGCACGTGTAACCCCCCAGCAGCGGCTGTTGGGTTTCATCCAGCGGGTTGATTCTTGTAACGGAGGCAAACACACCATGCAATGAGTAATAATTAACGGTCGGCACGGGCTCGTATTTGTGATCATGACAGCGTGCGCAGGCGACGGTGATCCCCATCAGTCCTCGGGTCGTGACATCAATCCAATCGTCGATTGCATCCGCCGGATTACGCTGCACATGCGGGCCATCGGTTAGAAAACCGATCGCTGCCTGTTCCGGGGCATCGTCTGCGAAACCCATCAGGTCCGCCGCCAGTTGTTCGCGGATAAACTGGTTCACCGGCTTATCGTCGTTGAAGGCAGCGATGACGTAGTCTCGATAAGTGAACGGGAAGTAGTGAGGTGTTCGTGTGTCCGGACGATACGCACTGTCCGTGTCTGCATAGCGGGCCACATCAAGCCACATTCGCCCGATGTGTTCTCCGAAGGTCGGGCTGTTCAACAGCTGATCGATGGTGTTTCGAATGGCGGCCGGACGATCCTGTTTCGCACGTGCCGCAAATTGTTCAGTGGCCACCCAGGTCGGCGGCAGTCCGGTCAGGTCGTAATGCAGTCGTCTGAACAGCGTGCACGCATCTGCTTGTGTTGACGGCGTCAATTGTTTCCGTTTGAGAGCCGCATAAACGATGCGATCGACGGCAGATCCGTTCCAGCCGTCTTCCGTCGCCTGTGGCGGATCGACCACAGTCACTGGTTGAAATGCCCAGTGCTCGACCGCTTTCCCAAACAGCAATTCCTGATCGCCGAGCTGCGAGAACGCCGTTTCTTCGACGTCGACCCGTGGTCCCGGTGCGCCACGGTGAATCCAGCTTGTCAATAATTCGATTTGGCGGGGATTCAACCGGTAATCAGGCGGCATTTGCAGAGTGTCGTTTGTGTGGCTGATGGCGGCGATCAATCGGGATAATTGAGGCTCGCCCGGGACGACTGCCTTTCCCGTGTTCCCGCCCTGCAGCCAGCCACGTTCCCGGTCGAGCAGCAGACCGCCTTCACGTGTGCCGGCCTGTTCAGAATGGCATTCGTAGCAGTGTTCGATCAGCAGCGGACGAATACGACGTTCAAAGAAGGCCGCTCCGTCGTCGGTTCCACGCAAATCCCTGCAGGAAGCCAGCACCACCAACGCAGCTAAGCACGCGATGGCTTGTCTGACCATGTGTCTATGGCGGATGGAGGCTGTAAGCATGAGCAGTGAGGCGGAGGGCTGGTGGAGGGGCAGCGGTCGCGACTGTTCACCCCTGCAGGGGCGGATAATAACCGTGGCAGACCGGCTTTTGTTCGAACAATGCCAATCCTAACCGGACACAGCTGGCATTGGGAGTGAACTCAGGGTGGCAGCGGCACCGCGGTCGATTCGGACCGATGCAATGTCGCGTATGGGCATCATTTCTGCGGCACACCACGACAAATTGTACGTTACACGACGTTAAGAAGAATGCGGCGGCATGTTGTCCTTCGTCATCAATGACAAATCTTAAGAGGGGGAGGGGAAGTGGCCCGGCCTTATAGAACACAGCGTTTGCGGCGCGATTGCGCCGGGCTACTCATATTCTTTCGGTTTTGGCGCGCGGAGTGCCTTTAGGTCAATCAATCCGAGACAACACCATGAGTGTCTCACTCTCGTCTCAGCCCCCCCCCCAAAAAAAAAAAAGGGAACAATCAGATGTTGAAGAATCTTTGGAACGACGAATCGGGTGTCATTCTCTCTGCTGAAATCGTACTCGTGGGCACGATTCTGGTTCTGGGAATGATTGTAGGACTGGTCGAACTGCAGTGTGCAGTTGTTGGCGAACTGAGTGACCTGGGCGATGCAATTGGTAACCTGGACCAGAGCTATCAGACCAGCTCAATCACATCATCTAAGAGCACCGGTGGCTTCAAGGCTGCGACTTATGGTGCAAGCTACTACGACCAGCGGGATGAATGCGACTGCAACGCAATCATCGTTTGTGCCAAGAACACCGGTGAAAAGCGGATCTAAGCGAACCTGACGTGTGTTGGACAATGAGAAACCTGCGTGAGCAATGCTATTGCTGACGCAGGTTTTTTTGCGATGTTCTGTCAGATCGAAGTTACCGTGGCAGAGACCTGCCCCTTGCGTGGCAATGTTAAAGCCGAAAGTGTTTGACTCATCGGGCTCAATCAAATCGTTCAGCCCTGATTGAGCTTGTTGCCGTGGAGGAATGTATCCTGCCAACTCTGGTTGCCCGTCGTTTTCGCCGACACTGTTTGAGCTGCGAGCAGTGTCCCATCTCGATGCCACTCTCTGTCTTTCCGAGTTGCACATCAGTCCACAGCAGCTGTAGGGTCCACAGTGCGGACCATCCCATGCCGTAATGCGGTCCGCACAGCGGACCCTGCAATCTGGCAGATATACCGAATGAACAGGAGTTCCGTGCTGTCCTGTCGAAACCAATTCGATCAGGCTCAGCGTTCTGTGACATCCACTGACGCGTGTCCCTTCGTCATCAGCGACACCAGCACCAGCGTCAGAAACCCCAGTGGGATCGTGACGATGCCCGGCTGCGTGAACGGTGTCCATGCGTCTTTTGCTGGCAGGCCGTAGACCGTTTCAAACGTGTCACTGCTGAGCAGAATCCAACCCAGAGAACTGACCATGCCCACCAGAATCGCAGCGATGACTCCCTGGCTGGTGACGCGTTTCCAGAACAAAATCATTACCAGCGCCGGTAAGTTGGCAGACGCCGCCACGCTGAAGGCCCAGCCGACAAGGTATCCCACGTTGATGCCTTCAAACAGAATGCCCAGCACTATCGCGACAGCTCCGACAACCACGGAAGTAATCTTCGCGATGCGAACTTTCTCATGGTCACTCATTTCCCAACCGAATGAACTGCTCAGCAGATCGTGAGTCACAGCGCCCGCGGACGCCAGAATCAATCCACTGACCGTTCCCAATACGGTCGTAAACGCAATCGCGGAAATCGCGGCAAACAGCCATGTGTTCATGCTTCTGGCCAGCAGTGGAGCGGCCATGTTGCTGTTCGTCACATCCATGGCTCCACTGGTCATGGCTCCCAGGCCAAGGTACAGCGTCAGCACATAGAAGAAGCCAATGCTGGCGATGCCCACGATCGTGCTTTTGCGAGCGGCGCTTTGGTCCTTGACGGTGTAGTAGCGAATCAGGATATGAGGCAGGGACGCTGTGCCGCAAAACAACGCCAGCATCAGTGACAGAAAGTTCAGCTTGCCCCAGATGTCGTCGCCACGAATGCCGGCGAATTTTGGATGTTCGCCAGGGCGCAGAACTTCCGAACCGGGCGTCTTTTTCTGATAATAGACGGTCGTTGTCGAACCATCCGCTTCCTTCACCTTTTCGTTGCGCCACACGACGACTTCGCTCTGCTGCATGGTGCTGAAGAACGACGTCATGCTCAGGGGCCCGGTCTTTTGCTGGCCGTCCGGCAGAGATGACACCCAGACCACCGGATGCAGTTCCGGTTCTCCCTTTTCGTCGCCTTTCTCAAGTCCGTTCACCAGGTCCGGTTGGTCCGTTCGAACCATACGTGTCTGAGCTTCGACAAGGATCACATTCGCGGGATCGTCTGTTTCTTCAACCAGCCACGCGGTGATTTGCCCTGTGCCTGTTTTCTGCAGTCGCACAAACTCGTGCTTCGTCTCTGCCCACGATCCTTCTCGCGGAAGAATGTTCCAGCCGTCCATTGCTGGAAACGGTCCTGCTGAGTGGATGTCTGTTCGCAGGGCGGCGACTCGTTGGAATTCATGGCCATCATTGCCGCCGGACTCTACTTCAAAGCCCCGCTCCAGAATCATCCATGTCAGAATCGCACTGAAGACGACCAGCAGCGATCCTTTCAGAAACTGCACCCATGTCGTCGACACCATTCCGGCCGTCACGACAATCATCGTCACCACGGCACCGACAATGACAACGCCGACCCAGTGAGGAAATCCCAGCAGCGGTTGCACCAGAACTCCAGCACCAACCATTTGTGGAATCAGGTAAAAAACACTGACGACCAGCGTGCTGATGCCAGCCGCAAACTTAATTCCTTTGCTGTTGAACTTCGCGTCCAGGGCATCGGCAAACGTAAACTTGCCCAGCCGCTTCATCGGTTCCGCCACCACAAACAGGGCCACAATCCAGCCCGCCAGGAACCCGATGGAATACAGGAATCCGTCGTAACCGTAGAAGGCGATCATCCCACAAATGCCCAGGAACGACGCGGCCGACAGGTAGTCGCCGGCAAACGCAATTCCGTTCACGAACCACGGAATCTGTCCATGAGCAGCAAAGTACCCGGCTGATGACTGAGCTTTGCGGCCCAGCCAGAAACTCAGGCCCAGCGTAAATCCAACGAACAACAGAAACAACAGGACGGCTTCATTAGCAGCTTCGTAAATCACTGAGTGTCCTCCTGCGTTGAAGCTGCGTTGGCTTCAGTGCCATTTTCCTGAGGGTCGACTGCCGAATCATTCGTCGCCGTGGCCGCTGTCGGTTCTCCCTTGCACATTGCTCCGTAAATCAATGCCATGACCAACGCTCCCACAATCAAGGCAAAGCCATACAGAATGGCCAGGTTGATGCCGGCCACGGGAGTGGCTTCCATCGTCGCCGGAGAGAACGCCGCCAGCAGCACGAAGCCGCCGTACAGCACAAGGTAAACACAAAACAATTGCAGCCCCAGTCGGGCGTTTCTGGATTCCATCTTACCCCTCGATAATTACGCAGGTTTAGAGCAGCTTATCTAGTCTCGTGAACGTTTTCCTGACGAGTGCTGCATCCACATTAAGCATTACTAATGCTGACGGTAGCGGAAGTCGCCATGACTTTCGGCGTTTCCCGTCGTTGGTCGAAACTCTTGGCGAGTTCCGCTACTAGTAAACTCAACATGGACAGACCACTAGTTGTGACAAAGCACTACACACATTTACAAAGAAAGCGGCAACAGATGTAGAGACCGGGCAGTCTCAAGTCCGAATTCCAGGCGATTTGCCCGCTGTCAGGGCATTTCATTCCTGTTTTCCCGAAGTCTGTTCGTGTCGCAGCAGCGGAAAGAAGATGACGTCGCTGATCTTGTGGGTGTTGGTCAGAAGCATGACCAAACGGTCGATGCCAATGCCAAGTCCTCCGGCCGGAGGCATCCCCACTTTCAATGCCTTGATGAAGTCAGTGTCCATTTTGGCCATCGAATCTTCGTCAGGAAGACCATCCAGTTGCGTCAGGAACAATTCTTCCTGCAGGCGAGGATCGTTGAGTTCTGTGTACGCGTTCGCAAGCTCCATGCCCTTGATGAACAGCTCAAAACGTTCCGCGATGTTGGGATCGTCCTGCTTTCGTTTGGTCAGCGGACAGATTGACGCCGGGTAGTCGGTGACAAAGACGGGCCCCTGCAGATGATCTTCCACGGTCGCTTCAAAGACTTCGTTCACGATGACGTCCGGGTGTGAGCCTTCTGTTTCGATCCCCAGTTTCTTTGCTGCTTCCGCGACAGCTGCCGTATCCTGCATGTCGCATCCTGCATGCTCCTGGAACAGATCGCCGTACGGTCGCCGTGGCCATGGCGGAGTCAGGTCGATGGTGCCGCCATCGTCGCCCCACGGAATAACGAGTGATTCGCTGACGGCCTGGGCCGCGTTCACCACGATCTTTTCCGTCAGATCCATCATCGAACGGTAATCACCGTACGCCTGATAGATTTCGATCATCGTGAATTCGGGATTGTGAGTCCTGTCGACGCCCTCGTTGCGAAACACCCGGCCAATTTCGTAAACGCGTTCGACGCCGCCCACCATCAGTCGCTTCAGGTGCAGTTCCAGTGCAATACGCAGAAACAGCTCCATGTCCAACGCGTTGTGATGAGTGGTAAACGGCCGGGCGGCAGCACCACCAGCGACGGAGTGCAACACCGGAGTTTCCACTTCAGTAAAACGCTGCTCACGCAATGTCTGGCGAATAGAATCGATGACCGACGAACGTTGCAGCATGCGATCCAGCACGCCATCGCCATAAATCAGATCCTTGTAACGCTGCCGTAGCTTTGTTTCTTCATCTTCCAGCCCGTGATACTTTTCCGGCGGTTGTGCCAGCGACTTGCAAAGGATCGTGAGATGCTCGACTTTGACTGATGGTTCGCCGCTGTCCGTTCGCCAGGCTTTGCCGTCGATACCAATCAGATCACCAAGATCCATGTGCCCCATCAATGCCCACTGTTCTTCGGACAGATCGCCGCGTGAGAACAGCAGCTGCATGGTGCCGGTCTGGTCCTTGATGACGTAGAATCGCAGCTTGCCCGCCTTCCGCCGCAGCATGACTCGACCGGCGATTCGTACGTCCGGTCCGACTTCTGCAGATGCTTGCGGCACCAGATCGCGGGCATCCGTGATCGGCAGGTGGTCATCAAAGCGCTGGCCGAACGGGTCGAGGCCCATGGCGACGATTTTGTCGAGCTTGTCCAATCTGGCTTTTTCAAAACGGTCGGGCTTGCTCCGTCCGCTCACGTTACCGTCGTCTGGCATCTTCCACTGATTCCTTTGTTGGCTTGAGTTCGCAGGTTCTATTTACGTGTTTCGCGGTGGATCTGAGATTTCAGACTTCGAGGCTGAGAGTTTCACTGCGTCGCTCTGGGTAGCAGCTTTTGATTTGTTCGCATTGTCCACAGTTCAGTTGCTTCCAGCGGGATCACTGTACCACATAATTCGAGGTCGGCGAGTCTCGCTGGCTTTTGGGTGCACGGCAACTCCGTGTTTTACACTGCGATGTGAGCCGCAAGGCGCTAGCCGCGGGTTCGTTCAGGAAATACCGGCGGCTAGCGCCTTGCCGCTCACGACGAGAGCTCCCTGGCTTCAAAAACTGAGTCGCCACGCTTTTGAGTGACCGCGCTGGATCCTCCCCTCACCCAGCTTCTCCCCTGCTTGCAGGCCGATTCGCAGGGCAACGAACAACGCGGGGCAGAGGAGCAAACTCAGGGCGGCGTGGCTCCTCCGACGCTCGGATGCACTCGAGCGGAATGGGGCGTTCGTTCATTCCATGGCTCCCCGTTCTTGCGGCGCATGAAAAAGGCCGAGCGTTACTCGGCCTTATCGTCATGCACGACACCAAGTGGATGTCGGCGCAGTTAATTTATTTCTACAGCGGCAGCGCCTCGGGTTTCGAGTTTTTTTTTCCTGAGTCCGGGCCGAAGTTGCACAGTTCTTCGCGAACGATGTTCATCGACTTGGGGGCCTCGATTCCGATGCGAACAGAGTTTGGTCCGATCCGAACGACGGTGATAGCCACATCGTCGCCAATCAGAATTCGCTCACCTGATTTTCTTGACAGCACAAGCATTGCTTCTACTCCATGTCTTCCTGTTGTTTGAACGTCCATGTAATTGAAAGGACCACTGAGTGAGCCTCTCAAGGTTGTCGCCGAAACCACCACCTGCCGAAATTGCAGTGATCAATATGACTGCGACATCAGAATGATACAAACCGCACACTCGCTGCCAACCCTAAAATCGGCAAAAGCGGCATTGCCTAAAAAACCAGCAGGGTCTGCCGTGCCTAAAAAGCAGGCAGGTGTTGTGGTGGCGTGTGCGACGCTTGTAAATCGTGTTCAACTTTGGTCTGCTTTATGCCAGCGGCTAGTGAAAACATTGGTTATTGGGAGATAACGTCACTGCCGGGTCGCGGGGATCGTCCTGAACACCGCACGCTTCATGGGAGACACAGGCATGGTTCGGATTGGAATCGTTGGCGTTGGGTTCATGGGATACACCCACTTCGAGGGGGCTCGAGACCTTGCGGGCGCCAAGGTGGTTGCGATTGCCACTCGCAACGAACAAAAGCTGACTGGCGACTGGACCAGCATTCAGGGCAATTTTGGCCCGCCAGGCGGCCAGGTCGACCTCTCCGAGGTCAAGTGCTACGCCGACTACAAAGAGCTGTTGGTGGATCCTGATATCGATCTGGTCGACATCTGCGTGCCAACTGACAAGCACCACGGCATCGTGCTGGAATCACTGGCCGCAGGTAAACCGACACTGGTTGAGAAGCCGATTTCTGTCGACCTGCCGGAAGCGCAGGAGATGGTCGCGGTCGCTGAGAAAGCCGGAGTCCCTTTGCTGGTCGCTCATGTCCTGCCGTTCTTTCCGGAGTTCCAATTTGTCGCAGCCGCGATTGAGTCGAACAAATTCGGCAAACTCAGGGCGGGGCACTTCAAGCGAGTGATCTGCCCGCCAAACTGGTCGAACGATATGTCCGATTTTCGAAAGCTGGGCGGTTGGGGGATCGATCTGCACATCCACGACAATCACTTCATCGCTCATGTCCTGGGAACGCCTCAGAGTGTCTTTTCGACGGGGCTGCTGCAGGACGGGTTCGTCAACCACGTGCACACTTCTTATGTCTACGGCAGTGACGGACCTGCGATCACGGCCGTCAGCGGTGGCATTGCGGCCAACGGTCTGGCGTTCGGACACGGGTTTGAACTGTACTTTGACGATGCGACACTGCTGTTCGACGCCGGCACTTACGGTGGCGAGTGGGTCGTCAGCCGTCCGCTGACAGTGATTACCAACGATGGCAAAGCCGAAGCCCCGGATCTTTCCGGAAGCGACAATTGGTGTGCCGCGTATACCAGTGAACTGCAGGTGGCTGTCAATCACCTGACGGACCAGGCAGCTGCTGGTCCATTGTCCAGCAGCCTGGCGCTCGATGCTCTCAGAATCTGTTATGCCGAAGCAAAGAGTGTTGCCGAAGGTCGGCTTGTCGACGTGTAAGGCTGCGTCCTGCAGTGAGCGGCACGGCGCTAGCCGCCGGTTGTTTGGCGTCAGTTGTACGGCACATCCGGCCAGCACCGTTCCGCTGACCATTTCATGGAAAGCCATTTGCAATGAGCCCGATTCAGCAAAGTCGAAGAGTCTTTCTGCAAACAGCGGCTGCAACTGCCGCAGTTGCGGCGCTACGGAATTCGGTTGCGGCGCAATCTTCGGGCGAACGGGAGCTCCCCAGGCCAAAGCGTTTGCTGGACTGCCACCTGCACATCAACCATTTCGACCGGTCTGTGGAGGACACGATTCGCCACATGGACGAGACCGGGACCACTCAGGCATTTGTGCTGCCGCTGGAAACGGGCGAAGGCAACGTCCTGCTGCGATCAGAAACTGTTTTGCACGCATTTCATCTGTACAAAGATCGAATCATTCCTTTTTGCCAGACCGACATTCGGCAACCAGACGTGCTGGACCGAATTCGGGCCTACCACCTGTTGGGGTGTCGAGGCATCGGCGAGCAGAAAGAGCACCTGCGACTGGGCGATAAGCGTGTGGAAGCGGTGATCGCTCTTTGCGATGAGCTGAACTGGCCGATCACAATTCATTTTCAGGATTCAGCGAACGGCTACAACCAGGGAATGGCGGAACACCTGGAGACCTATCTGAAACGATACAAACGAGTGCGCATTATCGGCCATGCTCAGACGTTCTGGGCGAACATCAGTGCCGATGTGCCGCCGCCGGATAAGACGCTGTACCCGACCGGACCGATCAAGTCCGGCGGTCTGCTGGACAAACTGCTGGGCGATTATCCCAACCTGTACGCCGATATGTCCGCCGGCAGCGGCTATCGAGCGCTGACTCGTGATGAGGACTTTACGGCTGGTTTCTTTGAACGACACCCCCAACAGATTCTGTTTGGCAGCGACTGTCCGTGTCGAGACGGTGCCGGTGAGAACTTTAAGGGCATGTGCTACTCAACTCAGTTGCAGCGACTGCTCAGAAAACTCATCCCCGACGAAACACGCCTCGACGACGCGTTTCACAATAATGCGCTGCGCGCTCTGGAAGGTACGGCCTGACTTGTTCGGACGACGTTTTTTCCATCATGAAGCGTCGCCATTCTTAATAAGCGGGTAAGGGAGTGGCGAGTCCACTCCCTCCCCGTAATCGCGATGAGGTTGATTCCTCATATTTACC
>LWDU01037954.1_pt1 | contig 19568 bp, 14 predicted proteins | sample 727161 | NCBI WGS metagenome assembly LWDU01 (sample SAMN04566230, study PRJNA314399) | hydrothermal vent metagenome | isolation source: deep sea hydrothermal plume seawater | place: Mexico: Gulf of California, Guaymas Basin | collected 2004-07-11
GTACACCGGAATGAGCGGCTCGCCGTGCGTTGCGTAGGACGTGCCCGTGGCGGTGAACGCGGCCAGCGCGCCGGCCTCGTTGATGCCGACGTGCATGATCTGACCCTGCGGGCTCTCCTTGTAGGCGAGAAGCAGATCGCGGTCGACCGAGGTGTAGTTCTGGCCGTGCGGGTTATAGATCTTCTGCGTCGGGAAGAACGCGTCGATCCCGAAGGTGCGTGCCTCGTCGGGAATGATCGGCACGATGCGGTTGCCGAATCCCTTCGCGCGCAGCAGGTCCTTGAGCAGGCGCACGAACGCCATCGTGGTGGCGACTTCTTGCGTACCCGACCCCTTCTTTGGCATGGCATACACGTCGTCGCCCGGCAGCGTGATCGCGGTGTGCGAGGTTCGGCGCTGGGGGAGGAACCCGCCGAGGGACCGACGGCGCTCCATCATGTACTGGATGGTCTCGTCCTGCGGTCCGGGGTTGTAGTACGGCGGCAGGTACGGGTTCTCCTCGAGCTGGGCATCCGAGATGGGGATACGCATCGAGTCGCGGAAGTGCTTGAGATCCTCGAGCGTCATCTTCTTCATCTGGTGGGTCGCGTTACGACCCTCGAAGTGGTGACCGAGGTCGTAGCCCTTGATCGTCTTGGCGATGATGACGGTGGGCTGGCCCTTGTGCTCGACTGCCGCCTTGTAGGCCGCGTAGACCTTGCGGTAGTCAAGGCCACCGCGGCGCAGCTTGCCCCAGATCTCGTCGTCGGTCCAATCCTTAACGAGCGCCGCCGTGCGCTCATCGCGGCCGAAGAAGTGCTCACGGATGAATGCGCCGTCTTCAGCACGGTAGGTCTGGAAGTCGCCGTCCGGCGTGGTGTTCATCAGGTGCACGAGCNTCCCAGCCGGTTCCCCAGACGACCTTGATGACGTTCCAGCCCGCGCCCCGGAAGAAGCTCTCGAGCTCCTGGATGATCTTCCCGTTGCCACGCACGGGACCGTCGAGACGTTGCAGGTTCGCGTTGATCACGAACGTGAGGTTGTCGAGGCCTTCGTTAGCGGCTACCTGAAGCTGACCGCGGCTTTCGACCTCGTCCATTTCCCCGTCGCCGAGGAACGCCCAGACGTGGCTGTCGCCGACATCCTTGATGCCACGGTTCGTCAGGTACTTGTTGGTCATCGCCTGGTAGATCGCGTTGATCGGCCCGAGACCCATCGACACGGTCGGGAACTGCCAGTAGTCCGGCATGAGACGCGGGTGCGGGTACGACGGCAGACCGTTGGGTGCCGCCGACTTCTCCTGCCGGAAGCCGTCGAGCTGTGCTTCGGTCAGGCGTCCCTCCAGGAAGGAGCGAGCGTAGGTTCCGGGGGAGGCATGCCCCTGGATGAAGATCTGATCGCCGCCGGACGGGTGATCCGGGCCGCGGAAGAAGTGGTTGAAGCCGACCTCGTAGAGGGACGCGGACGAGGCGTAGGTCGAGATGTGACCGCCGACGCTGATGCCCGGACGCTGCGCGCGGTGGACCGTGATGGCAGCATTCCAGCGAATCCAGCGTCGGTAGCGGCGCTCCAGCTCCTCGTCACCGGGGAACTCAGGCTCCGCATCCGGCGAGATCGTGTTGATGTAGTCGGTGGTTGGCACCTGCGGCACGTTGAGCTGGAGCTCGTGCGATGTCTGCAACAGGCTCAGCATGATTTCCCTGCCTCGCCCCTGGCCCTTGGCCGAGACGAGCTGGTGGAGGGACTCCTGCCATTCCGCAGTCTCGTCGGGGTCGCTGTCGAGCGGTCCCTGCGAGTACGGATCCTGATCGTTGACGGTCACGTGAAACCTTTCTTCGACGGGCAGGGTGTGCCACGAACGGGCGCCCGTGCGCTGCAGGGTGAGCATCGCAGGGTCTGGTCGTGCGCGTGTCTGTACGGCAGACCACGACCCAGCCTAGCGAGTCCCGCATCCGGTGGGAGCGGGCGAGGCGGCCTGGCTCGGTCAGCCGAAACCATGGATGCCGCTTTGGCCCCGTAGACTCGCCTCGAGGGCCTTTAGCTCAGCTGGTAGAGCGCCACGTTTACACCGTGGATGTCGTCGGTTCGATCCCGGCAGGGCCCACATGAATGCGAGTCCCGACGACCAGCGGCGTCTTCTCGAGGTCGCTGCCTTGGACGCCCGCATCCGGAGTGCCGCCGCAGCGGCGCGTTCACCCGAACAGGCCGCGCGGATCTCTGAGCTGATGCAGGCGCGCACCGAGCTGAATCAAGACCTCGTTCGGGCGCGGGGGACCGTCGATGACGTCCGCGCCGAGCAGCGTCGCCTCGACGACGATCTGAAGGTCGTCGAGGCCCGCATCGCCCGCGATACGGCACGGCTCGCCGACTCGGCCAACGCCAAGGAGGCGCAGAACCTCGAGCACGAGCTAGCGGCTCTGGCGCGGCGAAAGAGTGATCTGGAAGACGCCGACCTCGAGGCGATGGAGCGTGCGGAGGCTGCCGAAGAGATTGTCGCCGGCCTCGAAGCTCGACTTCGAGAGGTCAACGAAGAAGGCGCATCGCTCAGCGCCGCGGCGAAGGCGGCGGTATCAGCGGCCCAGGCCGACGAGGCTGCCGCGACCCGTGACCGCGAGGCTGTCGCATCCACGGTCGCCTCCGATCTTCTCGGTCTCTACGACAAGCTCGCCCAGCGAAGCGCCGGTGCCGCCCTGTTGACCCGACAGACCTGCGGCGGATGCCACATGGTGCTTGCTGGCAGCGACCTCAGCGCGCTGCGTGCCGCCGCGCCGGAGTCTGTCGTCACCTGCCCCGAGTGCGGCTGCATCCTCGTGCGCACGGAGGAGTCGGGTCTCTAGCTCAGCCGGCAGCTAGACCCCGCGGGGCGCCGCGTAGACCCCGCGGGGCGCCGCGTAGACCCCGCGGGGCGCCGCGTAGACTCGGCGGTGCGAATGGGTCGGCCGGACGGTCGCGTCGTGGCGGTGCCACGCCGAGGAACGTCCGGGCTCCACAGGGCAGGGCGGTGGGTAACACCCACCCGGAGCAATCCGCGAGACAGTGCCACAGAAAGCAGACCGCCGGGCTCGTCCCGGTAAGGGTGAAAGGGTGGTGTAAGAGACCACCGGGGTCGTGGCGACACGACCCGCACGGTAAACCTCGTCCGGAGCAAGGCCAGACAGGGGATGATGACGCGGCTCGCCGAGTCCCCGGGTAGGCCGCTAGAGCGGCGCGGCAACGCGTCGCCGAGAGAGATGACCGTCGACGGAGCAGCGCTCCCGAACAGAACCCGGCGTACAGGCCGGCCCATTCGCCCTGTCGGGGCCGTACAGCTCCCGACAGGGCCGCCCTCTCACTGCGCGGCGGTGGCCTGCGCGAGCTGCGGCATCACCCCGAGCGAGAGTGCAGCTGCGCCGATGATCCCGGAGTTGTTGCGGTGCACCGCCGGCACGATCGGGGTGTTGAGCTTCAGCAGCGGCAGGAACTCCTCCGGGTGCTTCGAAACGCCGCCACCCACGACGAAAAGGTCGGGGGAGAAGAGGAACTCGAGGTGGCTGTAGTACCACTGCAGCCGCTTAGCCCACTTTGCCCAGGACAGTTCTTCCCGCTCCATGGCGGAATAGGCCGCGTAGTACTCGGCATCCTTGTCCTTGCCAGGGCGAGCGAGGTGGCCGAGTTCTGAATTGGGAATCTGCCGGTGCCGAGGGTGGTGAGCAAGACGAGTCCCTCAACACCCTTCGCCGCGCCGTAGCGCACCTCGGCAACGCCGGCGACATCGGCATCGTTGGCGAAATGGATGTCGCGGCCCAGCCCGTCTTCGAAGAACTTCTCAGCCTCGAAGCCGATCCACTTTTCCGAAACGTTCGCCGCCGACAGGGTCTTGCCGTTCTTCACGATCGCGGGGAACGCAACGCCCAGGGGGATATCCGAGTCCGCCACCTCGAGCGTTTCGAGAACCTGCTTGACGGCATCCAGCACCGCGGGCGGCTCGGCTCCGGGCGGGGTGGGGACCTTGATGCGATCGGTGACGAGCTCACCCGCTTCGAGGTCGACAACACCCCCCTTGATTCCCGTGCCGCCGATGTCGATGCCCACTGCTCGGGTCAGGTCAGATGCCATGCGATCAGCCTACCCATCCCGGCGCCTCCGATCAGTAGGATCGAGTCAACGGAACCCACCGAGGGAGCAGACGTGTCAGCTGACGCCGAGAAGTACTGGTACAACCTGACCACCGGTCAGGTAGAGAAGGGCTTCGAGTCGCCCGCTGTCGACCGTGCCGGTCCGTTCGAGACCGCAGAAGAGGCAGCTCGCGCGCCGGAGATCATGAAGGAGCGCTCGCGCGCGTGGGCTGATGACGAAGCACGCGAGGACTCCTGGGGTTCCGGCGGCAGCGCCGCCCACTGACGTTCGTACCGAGAGGACCTCCATGGACAAGCAGCGGGACTTTGTTCTTCGCACGATCGAGGAGCGCGGCGTCAAGTTCGTGCGCCTGTGGTTCACCGACGTGATCGGGACGCTCAAGTCGGTGGCAGTTGCGCCGGCCGAGGTTGAGGGTGCGTTCACGGAGGGCCTGGGCTTTGACGGTTCGGCCATCGAAGGGCTTACCCGCTCCTACGAGTCCGACCTGCTCGCGCATCCCGACCCGACCACGTTCCAGATCCTGCCGTGGCGCGGAGAGATCGACCCGACCGCGCGCATGTTCTGCGACATCACGACCCCCGACGGCCAGCCCGCCGTCGCCGACCCGCGTCATGTGCTCAAGCGCACCCTGGCAAAGGCCGCGGACGCGGGATTCACGTTCTACACGCATCCCGAGATCGAGTTCTACCTCCTCAAGTCCTCGTCGTACGGCGCGGAGGGGCCGGAACCAGTCGACTCCGCGGGGTACTTCGACAACGTTCCCGGCGGCACCGCTCACGACTTCCGTCGCCGGTCGGTGAGGATGCTCGAAGACCTGGGAATCTCGGTCGAATACAGCCACCACGAAGGTGGTCCGGGACAGAACGAGATCGACCTGCGCTACGCCGACGCGCTGGCTACCGCCGACAACATCATGACCTTCCGCACGGTCATCAAAGAGGTGGCCATCGAGCAGGGCGTCTATGCGACCTTCATGCCCAAGCCGCTCAGCGGTCAGCCGGGAAGCGGCATGCACACGCACATGTCGCTGTTCGAGGGGGACGTGAACGCCTTCTACGAGGAAGGCGCCCAATACCAGCTGTCGAAGGTCGGGCGGCAGTTCATCGCCGGCCTCCTGCGCCATGCCAACGAGATCAGCGCCGTCACGAACCAGTTCGTCAACTCCTACAAGCGCCTGTGGGGCGGCGACGAGGCGCCCAGCTTCATCTGCTGGGGTCACAACAACCGCTCGGCCCTCGTGCGCGTCCCGATGTACAAGCCCAACAAGGGTCAGTCCTCGCGGGTCGAGTACCGAGCGCTGGACTCCGCTGCCAACCCCTACCTGGCTTATGCGCTGCTGCTCGCCGCCGGCCTCAAGGGCATCGAAGAAGGGTACGAGCTGCCGGCAGAGGCGGAAGACAACGTCTGGTCGCTCAGTGACTCCGAGAGGCGAGCCCTGGGCTACGCGCCGCTCCCGCAGAGCCTCGACCACGCGTTGGAGTACATGGAGGACTCCGAACTCGTGGCCGAGACGCTCGGCGAGCAGGTGTTCAACTACGTCCTGCTCAACAAGCGCCGCGACTGGCAGCAGTATCGTGCACAGGTCACCCCGTACGAGCTGAAGAGCAACCTCGAGATGCTCTGACGCGCCCGGGACCGTCGATGGCATCCACCGAACGGACCACGGGTCTCACCGACCTGGCGCGCGTCGGCTTCAGCGAACTTGCTCAGGCAGACGCCGGGCTCGCGGAACTGGCTGAGACACTCGGCATCGACCGAGCATCCGTGGCGGCCCCTGCTGCAGCCGCCGCAGATCCCGACGCGGCACTGCAGGCGTTACTCCGGGTAGCGCGCCGCGACGCCGACGCACTGCGGGTCGCCGCCTTCGACGAGCGCCGGTGGTCGCACCTGTGGCTTCTGCTCGGCGCGTCGCGCGGGTTCGGCGAGTTCTATGGCCGGCATCCGAATGAGATCATTCAGCTCGAGGGTGGCGCCGACAGGCTCCCGAGCGAGGCGGAGCTTCGTGAAGTCCTTCTGACCGCAGTGGGCGTCCAGGGAGGATTCGCCGACGACGGGTCGGAAGCCGCCTGGGTCCGTTTGCGCATTGCGTATCGGACCCAACTGGCGCGCATCGCGCTCTTCGATCTCTCGCATGTCGCACCGGAAGCCGTCTTGGACGCCGTGTCGAGGGCGCTGGCCGATGCGGCGGCCGCCGCGCTCGAAGCATCCCTGTGTATCGCCAGAACCCGTATTTCAACGGGAGGACCTGCCGGCCAGTTCTCTCGCGAGCAGGTCGATGCGACCCAGCTGGCGATCATCGGCATGGGCAAGTGCGGTGCCCGTGAACTCAACTACGTCTCCGACGTCGACGTGATTTTCGTCGCGGGGACGGATGACGAGTCTCTGGTGTCCGAGAGCCGCGCTGTGGATATCGGCACGCGCCTGGCCGTGCAAACGATGCGTGGAATCTCCGGCGTTGAGATCGAGCCGCCACTGTGGGAGGTTGACCCGAACCTGCGACCCGAGGGTAAGCAGGGCGCTCTGGTGCGCACGCTCGATTCGCACGTGGCCTACTACGAGCGCTGGGCGAAGAGCTGGGAGTTCCAGGCTCTCCTGAAGGCTCGCCCCATCGCGGGGAACCCGGCCCTGGGGGAGGCCTACATCGAGGCAGTTCGACCGCGGGTCTGGGCGAGCGCCGCGCGTGAGAACTTCGTCGACAGCGTGCAGCGGATGCGGGAGCGCGTGACCGACCACATCCCCTCCGAGGAGGTCGCCCAGCAGATCAAGTTGGGTCCGGGCGGCATCCGAGACGTGGAGTTCACGGTGCAGTTGCTGCAGCTGGTGCATGGCCTCAGTGACGAGGCGATCCGGCAGCGCGGCACGCTGGCAGCGATTGATGCGTTGGTCGCTGAGGGGTACATCGGGCGCACGGATGCCGCGGCATTCGCGCGTGACTACCGGCTGCTGCGGCTGCTGGAGCACCGTCTACAGTTGCGTCGGCTCTCGCGTACGCACCTGATGCCCACTGATCCCGACGAGTTGCGCGTATTGGCCCGCGCATCCGGCCTGGCTGACACCGGCGCTGACCTCATCGCGCAGTGGGAAGCGATCAAGCGCGAAGTCCGCGACATTCATGTGCGGCTGTTCTATCGGCCGCTGCTGTCGGCCGTGGCGGCACTGCCCGCTGAGGAGCGCGCCCTGTCCGAGGATCAGGCTCACGACCGCCTCGCGGCGATCGGCTTCCTCGATCCGCCGGGTGCGCTCCGCCACATTCGTGCGCTGACAACCGGTCTCAGTCGCAAGGCGACCATTCAGCGTCATCTCATGCCCGTGATGATCCGCTGGTTCGCTGACGGCGTTGATCCGGACTACGGCCTGATCTCTTTCCGGCGCCTGAGTGAGCGTCTCGGTGACACTCCGTGGTTCCTCCGAATGCTGCGCGACTCGACGGGGGCTGCTGAGCGACTGACCCGCGTTCTTTCCGGTTCGCGGTACGTGGGGGAACTCGTCGAGTGGATTCCCGAGTCAGCGGCATGGCTGGACGGGGAGGAGCAACTTCGGCCCCGCTCTGGTGTGGCGCTCCAGGAGGAAGCCCGAGCCATCCAGACCCGGCACAGCTCCATCGAGGACGCAGCGCGGGCCGTGCGGGCTCTGCGCCGCCGGGAGGTCCTCCGAACTGCGATGGGCGGCGTTCTCGGAATCCTCTCGATCGACGAGATCGCCAACGCGCTGACGACCATCACCGAGGTGACGATCCAAGCCACGCTGCGGGCGGTGCGGCGAGAGGTCGTGCCGCCCGAAGATGATGCACTCGACTTCTCGGTCATCGCGATGGGCAGGTTCGGCGGCGCGGAACTCGGCTTCGGGTCCGATGCCGATGTGCTCTACGTCTATCGTGCCAACGGTGTCGAGGAGGGGCGTGCGAGCCAGCTGGCGAACGCGCTCGTCGCCGGCTTGCGGCAGCACTCGGAGGATCTGCGGCTGCCGCTCGATCTGGACGCTGACCTACGCCCTGAGGGTCGTACTGGCCCGATCGTCCGGTCGCTGGAGGCCTACGCGGCGTACTACCGCAGGTGGTCGCTGTCGTGGGAGGCCCAGGCACTGCTTCGCTCCCGGGGTGTCGCAGGAAGCGTGAAGCTGATCGGCGCGTTCACGGAGCTCGCCGACTCGGTCCGCTATCCGGCGTCTGCCGACGAGAGCGGTTTGCGTGAGATCAAGCGCATCAAGGCACGGGTCGAGAACGAACGTCTGCCGCAGGGTGTCGATCCTGCGAGACATCTGAAGTTGGGCCCCGGTTCTCTCAGCGATGTGGAGTGGCTGGTGCAGCTGCTCCAGCTGCAGCACGCCCATGACGTTCCCGAATTGCGCACCACGTCGACCCTTCGAGCACTCGACGCGCTGGCTTCGCATGGGTTGTTGCCCGCCAGCGCGGTCGAACGTCTGAGACATGCCTGGATCCTCGCGAGCAGATTGCGGTCGGCCAACACCCTGCTGTCGGGGCAGACGAGCGACGTTTTACCGACGGATCGGCGCAAACTCGACGGGCTCGCTCGCCTGCTCGAGTACCCGCCACACTCGGCTTCGCGGGTGGAAGAGGACTATCTCGGCGTCACGCGGCGCGCACGTCGTGTCTTCGAGAAGCACTTCTACGGCTGAAATCGACGTGCGATGCCCAGTGGAAATGGGAGAAGGCCCGCATCCGAGTGGATGCGGGCCTTCTTCGTGATCGGTATCAGACGCCGAAGTACAGCTCGTACTCGAAGGGGTGAGGACGGGCGTTGATCGGCTGGATCTCGTTCTCGAACTTGTACTCGATCCAGGTCTCGATGAGTTCGGGCGTGAACACGTTGCCGCGCAGCAGGAACTCGTGGTCAGCCCGCAGTGCCTCGAGCGAGTCGAGCAGCGAGTTCGGAACCTGCGGGATGAGCTTGGCCTCCTCGGGGGGCAGCTCGTAGAGGTCCTTGTCGACGGGCTCGTGCGGCTCGATGCGGTTGATGATGCCGTCGATGCCGGCCATCAACTGCGCAGCGAACGCGAGGTACGGGTTACCCGAGGAGTCGGGGGCGCGGAACTCGAGGCGCTTGGCCTTCGGGTTGGATCCGGTGATCGGGATGCGCACAGCTGCCGAACGGTTACCGGCCGAGTACACCAGGTTGACCGGAGCCTCGTAGCCCTTGACCAGACGCTTGTAGGAGTTGAGCGTCGGGTTGGTGAATGCGAGAACAGCCGGAGCGTGGGCGAGCAGGCCACCGATGTACCACCGAGCGGTGTCGGAGAGCTGTGCGTAGCCGGCCTCGTCGTAGAAGAGGGGCTTGCCCTCGAGCCACAGCGACTGATGGGTGTGCATACCCGAGCCGTTGTCGCCGAACAGCGGCTTGGGCATGAAGGTCGCAACCTTGCCCCACTGCTCAGCCACGTTCTTGACGATGTACTTGAACTTCAAGATGTCGTCGGCGGCGTGAACCATCGTGTCGAACTTGTAGTTGATTTCCTGCTGGCCACCGGTACCGACCTCGTGGTGGGCGCGCTCAAGCTCGAGGCCCGACTCGATCAGCCGCAGCGAGATGTCGTCACGCAGGTCAGCCGTCTTGTCGACGGGGGAGACGGGGAAGTAGCCGCCCTTGTACGGGGTCTTGTTTCCGAGGTTGCCGCCCTCTTCTTCGCGGCCCGTGTTCCAGGCACCTTCGGAGGAGTCCACGGAGTAGAAGCTAGAGTTCTGCTTCACCTCGTAGCGCACGTCGTCGAAGATGTAGAACTCAGCCTCCGGTGCAAAGTACGCGGTGTCCGCGATGCCGGTTGAGGCGAGGAACTTCTCTGCCTTCTTCGCGACCTGGCGCGGGTCCTTGTGGTAGATCTCGCCGGTGCGCGGGTTGTAGATGTCGAAGACCATGATCAGCGTCTTGGCGTCGCGGAACGGGTCGAGGTACGCCGTGGTGACATCCGGAATGAGCTGCATGTCCGACTCGTGGATGTTCGCGAATCCGCGGATCGAGGATCCATCGAACAGCTGGCCGACGGTGAAGAAGTCCTCGTCGACGGTGGATGCCGGAATGTTGAAGTGCTGCTGCACACCGGGGAGATCCGTGAAACGGATGTCGAGGAACTTGACGTCCTCGTCCTTGATGAACTTCAGCACCTCAGATGAATCTTTGAACATGAAGACTCCAGAGGTAGGGCGTGGTGATACCCGTGTCGGGTTTCCCAAAACGGTAGTCGGCAGGGATTGCCCTGCCGTGTCCCTATTGTTTCGGGCATGTTACGAGCCTGTCGAATCGACTCGCCCAGGTAGGCTCGTTCGGTGACCTCAGTTGCCCAGGACTACCCCGGCAAACGGCTCGGACTTCCGGAGTCTGGGCCCGGATCGATGGGTCGACTCGGTCGCCGAGTCGGTGCACTGTGCATCGACTACGGCGCGGCGTACCTGATTTCCGGGTTCTTCGGATGGGACCCGCTCGCCATTCTGGGAATCTTCGCGCTCATTCAGATCGCCTTCCTGCCGACGCTGCAGGGCAGCCCCGGTCACCGGATCTTCGGGTTGACGCTCCAGCGCGTAGACGGGGGCTGGGTCGGCCTGTGGCGACCGGTGATTCGCACGCTGCTGTTGATCGTTGTGATCCCGGCAGTGATCTGGGATGCCGATCAGCGAGGGCTGCACGACAAGGCTGCCGGCACGGTTCTGCTTCGCAGCCGCTGAGGCGGGGGCACGTCCGTGGGATCGACGCTCCGCGGGCTGTCAGGGATCAGCGCGGACGCGGTGCCCTGACCTTGGTCGGGTCGATGCCCTTCGGAATCGGAAGCGACGTGAGCGACTGTGAAACCGAGTCAACTCGCTTGATGACGGCGGCCATCGTTGCGCGGTCGATCTTCTTGGGGAGCTTCTTGATCCGGGTTGCGAGCTGCGAGATCGGCACATCGTCATCACCGTGCCCGACGTAGATCACCGTCAGCGGTACACCGGATGCCACACGCTGAACCTTCTGACGCTCGTCGTTGACCAGCCGAGTCAGTCGTCCGCGTGAACCCTCGCCAATGATGACGACGCCGCCGCGACCGATGACGCGATAAACCGCTTCCTGCGTCTTGGGGTTGACGCCCACGGGGTTCTCGTTAGCCTGCCACGAACGGCCGAGTGAGGTGGAGATCACGTGGCCGGTGGCCCCGGGGACGCCGTCGATGCGCTTGTACATCGCGCGTGTCGACAGTCGCGTCGTCAGGGTCAGGCCCATCAGCACGCCGAAGAGAAGCCCGGTGACACCCCAGAGGATGATGCTCCAGACCGCGACCGGCGGGATGAGGAACCCGATTCCGACGCCGAGGGCGGCGCCTGCGAGCACGACCCCGACGAGCATCCAGGGAAGACCGCGGTAGGTCTGCTGCGTGAACGTATACAGGGTACGAAGCTGCGAGAAGAAGCCGGGCCTTTTCTCCGGTGAGGACGCGCGTGCTGCCATCCCTCCAGCGTACCCGGGCGGGGCGTGCCGTATGCGTTGCTGCGTACGGCAGCCGATCCCCGAGCGCTCTCCTCCCCAGGCCATGCTTGGGCTCGTCAGTCCCCGCACCGGATGGGCCTTGGCTGGGCCGCCGCCGCTTCCGCTCAGGCTGGGGGCATGAGTGATGCAATGCCCGGGTGGGCGGATGATCCGTTCTTGATCGCCTTCACCCCGCTCCGCCGCGTCACGACGAGAGAGTCGCCGTACGCGGGAACGCTGGTACGCAGCCCGGCGGGAGTGCACCTTCTGATCGATCCAGAACAGGTGCCCGGTGGCGAGCTCTTCTGGACGCCTCAGGATGACACGCACGTGCTCCGAGCGCTGGATGTCGTCCACATGGGCACCTCGCGCTCTGACGCAGCAGCGGGCGCGCTCGTCGAAGCGTGCCGCGAGCCCCTCGAGACGTACCTCGCGGTTCGCGACAGTCTGAGGTCGCCTGTCACGGAACCCGAATGCGCCACCATCATGATCAGCCTTCTGCGCGGAGCGAACGAGCTGCGCGCTGAAGCCCGGAACGACCCTGGCGGAGGATGGTGGCTGTCGGGCTCGGCCAGGCCGGTCTTCGCGCTCTCGCCCGGTGCTGAGCCCGCTCGCGAGAGCGCATGCCGCATCCTGAATCGACTACCGCTCGATGATGCCCGGGGAGGTTCCGTGCGGGATGCCATCGTGGCGCTCTTGCGGACCGATGACGTTCGGGCGGGCGGCATCGACGCTTGTGAACGCGCGGTGTTCGAGTGGGTGGAGCCCGGGCCCCTTCGCCCGTCTTCCGAGGCCCCGGCCGCCGTACGGCTGACGCCGAGCCCCGCATCCGTCGAACCGCCGCCGCGGGCGGGGGACGGGGGTGCAGCGCCGGATGAGCCCGGTGCATTCGATCGGCTTGTGCGCGGTGGCGATGGCCGGTGGCAGGAGACCCTTGCCGACGTCGCTGCCTCGGCGCGCGGCGCCATGCGGTCATTCCGGCGTCGGCCGACATCGGAGCGCCCCGTCCGGCGTGGCCGACTCCTGATCGCCGCCGCGGCCGTCGGCGCGGTCCTGGCTATCGCTTTCACGGTCCTGGCTCCCGATGCGCGGAGCGCGCCAGAGGAGGGCGCGCCGACCGGTGAAGCCGCTATCCCACCGGATGCCGGAGTGGATGCCTCGTCTGAATCCCGTGTTCAGGACGACCAGCCGGATCTGCCCCGTGCGGCGGGCGCGATCCTCGATGCCGTGACGACGTGCGCCGGTGATGCCGCGTGCGTGCAGACGATCGCCGAACGTGCGGATGTGACGCCCGCGACCGGAGCTGCCACAGCCCCCGCCACGCTTAGAACCCTGCACGTGGTTGACGAATACGGGGACGTCGCGGTCATCCGCGCCGAGGCAGACGGTTACCCGCCCCAGCTCGTTGTGATTGCGCGGCACGACGACCGATGGCTGCTGCGCGAGGTTCTCGACCTCGCACAGCAGCCATCGTCGTAGCGGTGATACGTTCCTCCGGGCTCGACGCCGATCCGTCAGATACCGAGGTCGCCGGCGAAGTCTGCCTCTTCGAGGCGGGCCTTCACGGCGCCGAGGAAGCGTGCAGCATCCGCACCGTCGATGATCCGGTGGTCATATGACAGTGCCAGGTAAACGTACGAGCGGACCGAGATCGCATCCTTGCCATCAACCTGCACGACACCGGGGCGCTTGACGACGGTGCCGGTGCCGAGGATCGCTGACTGCGGCAGGAAGACGACCGGCGTGTCGAAGAGCGCGCCTCGGGAGCCGGTGTTGGTGAGCGTGAACGTGCCGCCTGCCAGCTCATCGGGCTTGAGCTTGTTCTCGCGCGTGCGCGCCGCGAGGTCAGCGATCTCGTGCGCGATCTGAGCCAGGTTCTTCGTCGCAGCATCCCGCAGTACCGGCGTGAGCAGGCCCCGCTCGGTGTCGACGGCGATCGAGAGGTTCTCGCTTGCCGGGTACACGATCGAGCCCTCGTCGACCGTAGCATTGATCACGGGGTACGCCTGCAGGGCCTCAGCGGCTGCCAGCGCGAAGAAGGGGAGGAACGACAACTTGTCGCCAGTCTTCTTCTGGAAGTCGCCCTTCACCGCATCCCGGAACGCCGCGACCTTGGTGATGTCGACCTCGACGACCGTGGTCAGCTGAGCTGTCGACTGCATCGACGCGACAGCGCGCTCGGAGAGAACCTTGCGCAGACGCGACATCGGCTGCGTGGTCCCGCGCAGCTCCGAAACCTCGCGTTCAGAACGCTTGGGCGCCTCGCTCGCGGCTGCGGGAGTTGCCGCCGACTCGGCAGCTGCCAGGACGTCCTCCTTGCGGATCCGCCCTCCAACGCCTGTTCCCTTGACGTTCGAGAGGTCGACGCCCTTCTCCTGCGCCAGCTTGCGTACGAGCGGGGTCACATAGGTCTTGCTGTCGCCGTCAGCCTCAGAGCCGGACTCGGTTGCAGCTGCCTCGGTCACCTCGGACGAGGTCGCGGGGGTCTGCGCGGTCTGGCTCGGCTCTGCCGACTTCTCTGGCTCAGCTGCCGGCTTCTCCGGCTCGGCAGCAGGCTTCTCGGGTTCCGGGGCACTCTGCTCGGGCTCAGACTCCGGCTTCGGCTCTTCGGCGGGCGCGGGCTCAGGAGCTGACTGCTGCGGGGCGCCGTCCCCGATGCGGGCGAGCGTCGCGCCGACCGAGACTGTCTCGTCTTCCTGCACCAGGATCTCCTGCAGCGTCCCCGCGACAGGGGACGGGATCTCGGTGTCGACCTTGTCGGTGGAGATCTCCAGTAGTGGCTCATCGACCTCGACCGTGTCACCGACGGCCTTCAGCCAGCGGGTCACTGTGCCTTCCGTCACGCTTTCGCCGAGTTCGGGGAGGACGACGTCCTTGCCCCCACCGGACGCGGCAGTCTGTGCCTCGGGGGCAGGCGCGGGCGCAGGCTCTGGGGCCGGCTCGGGCTGCGGCTCCGGCTCGGCCTCCTGGGGCGCCTCATCCTGGGGGGCCTCCTCGGCGGGAGACGACGAGCCATCACCGATCTTGGCGAGGACTGCACCAACCTCGACGGTCTCGTCCTCGTCCACGAGGATCTCCTCGATCACGCCCGAAACGGGGGAGGGGATCTCGGTGTCGACCTTGTCGGTCGAGATCTCGAGAAGCCCTTCATCGGCCTGAACTGTGTCTCCCACCTTCTTGAGCCAGCGGGTCACCGTTCCCTCCGTAACACTCTCGCCGAGTGCGGGGAGGACCACGGAAGTGCTCATGAGCTTGTCTCCTTCAGAATGCCGATGTCTTTTCCAGCTTAGTGATTCTGCGGGTGCGGTCGTCAGATCGCGTGCAGCGGTTTGCCCGAGAGCAGCAGGAGCGCCTCGCCCAGCGCCTCGCTCTGTGTCGGATGGGCGTGAATGAGCGGAGCGACATCTTCCGGATGCGCGTCCCACCCCACGAGCAACTGCCCCTCGGTGATCAGTTCGCCGACCCGATCTCCGACGAGATGCACGCCGAGAACGGGACCTTCGCGACGGCGCACGACCCGCGCGAACCCGGATGTTCCCAAGATCTCGCTCTTGGCGTTCGCGGCCAGCGGGATCTCGGCGGTCTCGACAGCGTCTTCGCCGAAGCGTTCGATCGCGGCAGCCGTCGTGAGGCCCACCGACGCGACTTCGGGACTGGAGTATGCAACGCGGGGCACTACCTCGTCCGCTAGCGGGGCAACGGCGAGCCCCGCTATCCGCTCCGCCACCGCGATGCCGTGAGCGAACCCGCGATGGGCAAGTTGCGGGCCCCGGACGATGTCGCCCACCGCCCAGACGTGCGGCGCGCTCGTGCGCAGCTCGGCATCCGTCACAACGAAACCGGCGTTGAGAGCATCCTCGAAGCCGAGACCTGCGGTCGCAGGTATGCGGCCCGCGGCGACGAGGACGTAGTCGGCGGTGCGCGTCGAACCATCCGACAACGTCACAGTGACCTGATCCTCGCCGGCATCGACGCCGGTGCACGATGCTCCGAAGCTCGCCGCAATCCCGCGCTTGCGGAACGCTCGGAGCAGTGCGGCACTGCTGGCCTCGTCCTCGGAGGGAAGCAAGCGTGCCAGCGGCTCGATGATCGTGACCTCGGCGCCAAATGAACGCCAGATACTGGCGAACTCGACACCGATGACGCCGCCGCCCAGGATCACGACCGATGACGGCACCTCGTCGAGTTCCAGCGCGGTGTCGCTGCTCAACACTCTTCCGCCGAGCGGCACGTCCGCAAGCTCGCGGGTGCGTCCCCCCGTCGCGAGGACGATGTCGGATGCCGACAGAACACGGTCACCGAGGTAGCCGTCACCGGTGATCGTCACGACTCCGCGTGCGGCGAGAAGTCCTGTGAGGCCCGCGTGTTTCTTGCTGACGATCTTGCGCCGGTAGTCGTGGACCGCAGCAATATCGATGGCCTCAAAGCTCGCGCTCACGCCGTGATGGGCAGCGTTGCGCACGACATCGGCAACCTCACCAGAGTGCAGCAGGGCTTTCGTGGGAACGCAACCGCGATGAAGGCAGGTGCCACCGACCTGGTCTCTTTCAACCAGAGCGACGGTCCGTCCGAGCTCCCGGGCGCGCAGCGCCGCCGCATAGCCCCCGGAGCCGCCGCCGAGGACGATGATGTCGAAGCCGTCCTCGCTCATCGGCGCGCCTCGCTGAGCACGAACTCGATGAGGCTGCGGCGGCGGTCGGTCCCTTGTCGGTGAAGCCGAACGCTGCCCCCTTGTTCATGCCGACGCCGGCGATGTCGAGGTGAACCCACGGGATGCGCGCTTCGTTGCCGTCGGCTTCGCCGCGTGTGCCGACGAAGTGACGAAGGAACAGCCCTGCGAAGAGAGATCCACCCGCGGGATCGCCGACCTTCGCGTTGCGGAGATCCGCGATAGGCGAGTCGAGTTCATCCACCATGTGGTCGGGAAGCGGCATCTGCCAGGCGAGTTCGTTGACGCGATCGGCGGCTGCGAGGTATCGCGCGACGGCGTCGTCATCTCCCATGACGCCTGCGTGTCGCGTTCCCAGTGCCGTGGTGATCGCACCCGTGAGGGTTGCGACGTCGACGATGAGGTCGGGATGCTCGCGGCTGGCGGCGACCAGTCCGTCTGCGAGGACGAGCCGACCCTCGGCATCCGTGTTCAGGACCTCGACCGTCGTGCCGTCGGCGATGCGAAGCACATCGCCCGGGCGGGTCGCAGTCCCCGAGGGCATGTTCTCGGCCAGGCACAGCCACGCCGACACTCGCACGGGAGCGCCGATCCCGGCAACGGCGCGAAGCACAGCAAGCACGGTTGCAGCTCCGCACATGTCGTACTTCATGTCGATCATTCCGGCGGCGGGTTTGAGCGAAAGCCCACCCGAATCGAAGGTGATGCCCTTGCCGACCAGAGCCACATGGCGCGTCGCGCCGTCCGGCGCATACTCGGCGCGTACGAGGCGCGGGGGGCGCGCCGAGCCGCGGCCGACACCGAGGATGCCGCCGAACCCGCCCGTTTCCAGTTCGGTCTCGTCCCACACCCGGACTGTGGCCGGGAGCTCACGCAGCAGGTCGCTGGTCGCCTGGGCCATATCGGCAGGGCCGAGAGCGTCGGCAGGGGTCGTCACGAGGTCCTTCACCAGCGCGACTGCCTCGATGACGGCGCGAACCCGAGCCACATCCGCTGGCGAAACCGCCGCGGCGGTGTGAACGACGACGCGGGTAGCACGCGGCTTGGGCGGCTCCTTCTTGAAGCTGGCGAAGCTGTAGGCGCCGAGCCCTGCACCCTCGGCTGCTGCAAGCGCCGTGTCTGCTGCCTCATGGAAGGGCAGAGCGACAGCGACCGACGCGAACCCGGTGAGGGTGCGGCATCCGATACCGACGGCGTTGCGAACTGACGCGGCGTCTCGCCCCGCGCCGCTACCGACCACGGCGACGGGCTTGGCGAAGAGCTGCGGAGCCGCCACGCGAGCGTACGACCCGGACGAGCCGGTGAACCCGATCGACTCCAGGCTCTCGCGCAAACCGGGAAGCGACTCCCACTCGTCGTCAGTGGTTGCAGAAACAAGAGGGACGACCATCACCACCGCGTCTGCGTCGTGTTCGGTAACCGGGGCTTCGCTGAAATCGACGACAGGACTGGCCATGCATTCATCCTAGGTCGGGGGTGTTCGCTCTGAGCGGCACGCGTCGGGGCGGTCGCCGCGACCACGCGCCTAGCATGGAGGCATGACTTTGTCGGTACCCGTCTATCACCGCGTCGCCAGCGCTCCGCCGGTGCCCGCGGGTCTGCCGCTCGTGATCGCGCTCACCGGGTTCACCGACGCTGGCTCCGCCGTGAGTCGGATCGTCACGTATGTGAGGGAAGACCTGGAGCCGACCCCGATCGCGGTTTTCGAGAACGACATCCTTCTCGATTACCGTGCCCGTCGCCCGGTCATCTCCTTCGAGCACGACCACCTCACTGACTATCGTCCTCCTCGGCTGGAGCTCTCTCTCGTCCACGACGCGCTGGGTCAACCGTTCGTCGCGCTCACGGGATACGAGCCGGACTTTGCGTGGGACTCGTTCACGGCAGCGGTCCTTGACCTCGCCGCGGAACTCGACGTGTCGAGCGTCACGTGGGTGCATGCGATTCCGATGCCCGTGCCTCACACGCGCCCGTTGGGAACCACGGTGAGCGGCACCCGGACGGAACTGACGGCGGCTCACTCGGTATGGCAGCCCGAGACACAGGTGCCTGCGACTGTCGGCCACCTTCTGGAGTATCGCTTTGCCGAGACCGCTGCGGATGTCGCGGGTTTCGTGCTTCTCGTGCCTCACTATCTCGCCGACACGCAATATCCGGCAGCAGCTCTCGCTGCGCTGGACAGCGTGACGGTTGCCACCGGACTGGTCTTCGCGGGAGACGAGCTCCGCGAAGAGAACCGGGAGTATCTCGAGAAGGTGCAGGAGCAGGTTGGTGGCAGCGACGAGCTGCAGCGAATGATCGAGACTCTCGAAGAGCGCTATGACGCCTACATGGCTGGGGCCACGAACGCGACGCCGATCATCCACACCGGTGACCTGCCGACCGCGGACGAGATTGCCGCGGAATTGGAGCGCTATCTCGCGACCCGGCCCGCCGGCGACGACGACAAGGGCTGATCGCCACCTGGGCGACTGGAATAGGTAACGCCTCAGAGAGGTTGTACTGGGTATCCGTTCGCGTGGCCAGGGGAGTAGGCCAGGAATCGCGCACGGAGTATGAGACAATGGTGGTTCGACCCATTGTCACCCGCGACCGTCACACGCCGCGGGACTTGACAAGGGTCTTACTAGCGTCCGAAACCAACAGCGCGGCAATCAGATCGCCGTGCGCTGAGAGGCGAAACGTGACCGCAAGCACGACATCCACCCGTACGCGCGCTAAGAAGGCCGACGCGGACGAGCTGGCGCCCGAGATCGAGAGCGACGACGAAGTCGCCACGACTCCTGCCAGCAAGCGTCCCGCCGCCAAGAAGCGTAGCGGCGCCGCGGGTGCGAAGGCCAGCACCAAGAAGACATCCAAGAAGAGCGCGGATGACGACCACGTCGACGAGGATGAAGAACTCGCCGAGGCTGACGTGGACGGCGACGATGAGGGCGAAGACGACGACTCTTCGGACTCGGAATCGTCCGATGACGCTTCCGACGCGCCGGCCGCGAAGGATGCCTCCGACGACGGCGACGACTCGGACGACGACGAAACGTCCGGCAAGCCGGTGTTCACCGAGCCGCTCCCCAGCGGCGCCATCGTCATCACGTCGAACGACGAGGATGACGTCCCGATCTACTCGACGCAGATCACCGGTGCGACAGCTGACCCGGTCAAGGACTACCTGAAGCAGATCGGTAAGGTTCCGCTGCTGAATGCGGCCGAAGAGGTCGAGCTCGCTATGCGGATCGAGGCGGGTTTGTTCGCCGAAGAGAAGCTCTCGAACATGACGCCCGCCGAGAAGTCCAGCCAGCTCGGTTTGGACCTGCAGTGGATCGCGCGCGATGGTCAGCGCGCCAAGAGCCACCTGC
>LWDU01042527.1_pt1 | contig 19559 bp, 14 predicted proteins | sample 727161 | NCBI WGS metagenome assembly LWDU01 (sample SAMN04566230, study PRJNA314399) | hydrothermal vent metagenome | isolation source: deep sea hydrothermal plume seawater | place: Mexico: Gulf of California, Guaymas Basin | collected 2004-07-11
CCCACCGCACGCCATGCCAGGGGTGGTTGTTTCTGCTCCTTTTTTTTGGCCTCCTCGGTTGTGCGAGTCCCGATCGAATCCGATGGGAATCGCTCGATGTAAAGACCGAGGGGCCCCACGTGGGGTCGGCGATGGTCTGGGAGCCGACGCGGGGCGTCTTGCTTCTCCATGGGGGGCAAAATCGAAACTGGCAGATGCTGCCGGAGACCTGGGAATGGTTTCCGGGGTCCGATGCGTGGCGCTTGGTCACCGATGCATCCCAGTTGAATCCAGGTGCTCGCACCTCGCACACGATGGTTTGGGATTCGGCTCGGGAAAGGACGCTTCTATTCGGCGGAACAGACCTCCATCGCGACTTCGCCGACACCTGGGCCTTTGACGGTTCCACTTCCCGGTGGGTACGTTTGGATACGTCGGGGAACCCACCGCCTCGGTCTCACCACGGCATGATTTATGACCCGGTCACCGACCAGGTGATCATTTTCGGCGGACGAGGGATGGACCAGAAGCACCTCCACGACACCTGGCTGCTGAACCTGAACACACTGGAATGGATCCAGCCTGCCTCAACCAAAGCTGCCCCTCATCCTCAAGCACGCGACCACGTTCAGATGGCTCGCGACTCCCTCTCCGGCATCATCGTGATGCGTGGATCTTCCCTGGGACCGGGGCTCCCCGATGAGACCTGGCACTTCGACGCCCAAGCCAGAAGTTGGAGCCTCGCGCAGACCAACCAAGAGCCTCAGGAAATGGGCCATGGCTTCCTGCGCTCGGTTGAGCGGTTGGGCGGTCTTGTGTTGTTCGGGTTCCACGCCTCGTGGTCGACGTCAGGAGGGTATTCACCGCAGACCTGGGTGTACCGGCCACAAGCGGAGGCCTGGACCCTTTTGCAAGCCAGAGGAGTGCAGCCGGAGAGTCCGATGGATCACGGTCAGGCAGCCTCGGACGGTCAGCACCTTTTTCTCCTGGGAGGATTTGGCGGCGATGATGTGCCGCCAGATGCCGGTCTGACTCCTCGAGGGGCGATGTGGAAGTTGTAGATGTGCTCCGGAGGACCTCCAACCACGTCCGAAGCGATCAGGGTCACTGGGCTCGAAGGCTGCGGATGATTGCGTTGCCACCGATGAGTAGACAGATCGGTCCGATGATCCAGGCGGGCCCCCACAGGAAGCCCGGCACATCGTTTCGCATCGCTAGAACCGCGTAAACAATCGCCAGCGCCCCGACCGAGAAAAAAGCAGTCCCGTGAGTGCGTCCTTGCGCTGCCATCGCTCGTTGGATTCGTTCAAGAAAGACCCTCCGTTGCGTCCTGTGTCCGTCGCAGTGGCGGTGTTCGATCTCTCATTGTCCAGAGGCCGTGTCCACCACACGCGAAACAGCCGCAATCGATGCGCGGTTACAGGTGGACAATAGTGTCGCCTGCCCGCCTCTTCGCCTCAATCCAGAATCGTATCTCCTCGAATCTCGCGCGGCTCCAGTCGCCGTCACGCCAACCACGATCCCGGTGAGAGTGTGGTTCGGGACAACGACTCCGAAACCAGTGGCCACCGGGAAGGTTGATCCGGTTGTTCGGATCGGGCGATTATCGCTCGGACCGCTTGAGCCAACCGATGCCGCCGATGGTGAGCGAGTACAGGAATGGCACTCCGAAGGCCACCGCGATCCAGGGTGCGGTCACGGGCGTCAACCAGGCAACCAACAAGATGGCGTTGACCATGGCTACGCCGATCGTCGATGTCAGTTGGCTCCGGATCAAGTGCGGGAGTGGGTATGGCACCAACATCGACACCGCATTCAAAGCGAACACTGCGATCAAGAAGGGTGATGCACTCCAACCGAGGGTGTCCGTCGCGATGAGCACCAGGACGATGTGCCGCATCAGCTCGTTGGTGGGAGAGCCGCCACTCCGTTTCGGGCCCGGGACAACCCGTGAGGTGATACGGAGCAATATTGCCGCGATGGCCACGATGCAGAGGGCGGTGCAAGCAACATCATACCTGGTGCCCACGACAATGACGAAGATCACATGAGCCACGGCGTCACAGATGTTGTCGAGAGATGCTCCGAAGTCACTCTTGAGATCGAGTTTGACAGCGAGCTGGCCGTCGAGGTCGTCCATGAAGTTGTTGTAGATCATGAGGGGAATCAGGAACATCGCGCCGTCCTCCAGGGCGAGGAGTGCGAGAGGCAGGACGCCGAGCAAAGAAACGGCGTTGGGGAGATTCCTGTAAAACCACGGCTTGCGCTCTGGTGTCTTCATGCGGGCACCTGGAGGCCCTTGTGGGTCGACGTGTTGGTCGGCGTGCGAACTCTGAGCAGAAAAAAGTGGTTCGTTAGCTTCGGAAAGCGAACGACAAATGCTTCAGGCAGGCGAGCGATCCACGGAAATCCGAGGCGCAAGCCAGAGTAGTCCAGTGGTGCGCGCTGGTTCTTGACGAGTTCAGTACTGCCGGTGGTCATTGCACCGGTGCTCGTGGCGGTGGATTACGACGATCTTCACTGTAGACATCCGAGTAAGGTAGGGTAGGCATATCAATTGAACCGATTCGTGCGAACGTTTCATGTGCGCCCCGGAGATCATCAAGCGTGTCGATTTCGTACCAGCGATTCTCGTCAAACAACACACACTGGAGGTCCAAGCGACCTTCAGAAACCAGGTCCCTGAAGACCGCCTCGTAATAGTCGTTCACTCTGCCCATTGAGATGTATTGCTCAAGTCGCGCGACAATCGCACTCCATGACGACGCAGACAGGCTGCAGATATTGACTGTCTTGTACTCCGCAACGGCGGCGTTGGAGTTCTCGCCGAGCAAGAACTCCGTTACACGATGCCCGTCCGTGGTGACCATCGTACCGCGCATCCAGGGAAGCCTGTGAGAGACGGCGATTCGGTCGGGGTATGTGAGAGCACTCAGGAGTGGCGTTTCAAAGATCAGGTCGCTCTCGATCAAGAGAAAGGGTTCGTTTAACTTCTCACGAGCCAGCCATAAGGAGTAGATGTTATTCGTTGTCGCGAAGACTGGATTCGAGACGTAGTCGATTGTCAAATCAGCGGCATGAAATTCAAGGTAACTCCGAATGCTATCTTCAAGATGGCCAAGCACGAACACCAGACGCTTGAATCCTTGTTCGCGTAGGCTGGCGATCAATCGCCCCAGAAGCGGCTGTCCATGGACTTCGGTGAGGCACTTCGGCATCGACTCCGTCAGTGGGAAAAGCCGACTTCCGGTGCCCGCCGCAAGAATACAAGCGGTCTTGAGTCGAGTCTCTTGTCGATCGTATCTGTTCATCCAGAGCACCCTTCATGATTGCATGTACTCGATTCGGTGATCCGCCAGGAGCAGCGCAAGTTCCACGCTGGCACGAACGTCCACTTCTTGGTCCGCGAAATGATCACGATGCGATCCCGTCGAGAAGCACTTCTTGCTCTTCCGGTTTCAAGCCAACAAGTTCTGCGCAACGCTCGAACTTGAGCGCATCGATGACGCCTCGATGAACCGCCTCAACGGCCAGTGCCAGCAGCCTTGAGCGAAACGCATCGCGCTTGGGGACCTGCTTGAATGTCCGCAGATCCAGTACTTTCTTGGTACGCTCCACCGTTCCCCTGGCATCTTTGCTGGTCAGGGCAGCGACTTCATCGTCGCTCATGTAGCGCAGGTTGCGCAAACTGTGGCAGGTCAGGACAGGACTGACACCGAAGTAGCAAGCGATCTGCGTCAGGTCGCAAGCTCCGATGGGCGTGGCTCCCTTGCGGCCGCGGCCATCGACACGAATCGGTGGCTCGTCTGCACTCGGTCCGTCAGGTTCCGAAAACAGACTTTGAGTGGCGCCACTTGCGCGTCCCAGCGTATCTTTGCCGAGGCTGTGCAGATAACGACGAAGACCCGTCTCCGGGAGCAGGAACCTGCCGGCGAACGCGGTAGCACGAAGCTCTGAAAGTGAATGTCGTGCATCCGTACGGCATGCGAGCCAACGGTGACCATGGTCAAACAGTGCATGTGCGTAGCCGTGAACATATTGGAAGCGTCGCTCTTCCATCGACAGCGACTCGTTTACGACCACCAAGGTGCCCGTCTCCGGAGCCTGAAGGTAGAGGCTCGAGATGCCCTCGGGCAGACTGGCCTGAGTCGCGCGGACTCGCATCATGGCCAGTGTGTCGTCGACGTCCCGAACTGGGCTGTCACCGAGGTTCATCCGCCAGCGCTCTTCTTGAGCGGCCACGTATCCCTGGTGCGCACCTTCCCACCGAGTGCACGGCGCGCCGAATCCGTGGGAAGGGGGACCCGCTGAGTACCCCTCAAGTCCGAGCGCCTTCTCGAGCAGCGTCAGTTCTCGGGAGAGGAGGACCGCCTCTCGGAGTCCTTTGAATGCGGAGGGATCCATCGAGAACTCCGGCATCGATTGACCCAGATCATCGAGCAGTTCGTCTTCTTCTCGATCCTTGCGTGTCTCGGGAATCACAAGCAGGCTGGTTGGACTGCATCCGTAGATCTTGGCCAGGCGACCGAGTTCCTCCGCCTGCACTTTCCGATTTCCGAGTTCCATCTGAGCGATCGTGCTGCGCGAGGCACCGAACTCCTGGGCCACCTCGACCTGGCTCTTGCTATTGGCCAGCCTGAGCTCCCGGAGGCGCACACCGAACAACTGTGCAGGGCTTGGCACTCCAATGGTCCTCTCCTTGGGGGGAATCGAAACGGCGCGATTGGCAAGTGACACCGCACCACGACAACCTAACACCTAAGACGCTCAGCGTCAAGATAGTTTGATTTCCTAACGCTAGCGGATCGCTGATAAGACCAGAGGAAAGGTCATAATACCAGCGGAGAGGGCATTACACGGGAGGAGCGGTCATCGCGATCACTCCGCTGGCCCCCACGTTCACGTCGTCGATTCGTGTCAAAATGGCCGTCAATACTCGGTCGACCACTCTCACGAATCGCTGAGCATGTTGCGGTGCCATACCACTTGTTGCGGGAAGGGGATCTCGATGCCGGCGTCTTCGAACGCCTTCTTCAGGCGTCGGTTCATCTCCCGCTCGAGGCCCCACTGCGAGCCGGGCTGGGTCTTGGCCTGAGCGCGTATCACCACGGCCGAGTCGCCGAGATCGGTCACACCGATGAAAGTGGGTGCCTCCATCAGTTTGTCCTGCAACTCGGGATCGGCATACATCGCTGCTCCGACTTCGTTGCAGATGCGTTCGGCAAGGTCGATGTCGGTGTCGTAGCCCACACCCACGTGACAACGGAAACGGGACCAATCTCGGGTCATGTTCTCGACCGTATCGATGGTACCGTTGGGGATGATCTGCAGCACACCCTCCGAGCTACGCAAGCGCGTTGAGCGAATATTGATTTGCTCAACCGTGCCTTCGTGGCTACCGATTTTCACCCAGTCCCCGACCGCATACTGATTCTCCACAAGAATGAAGAAGCCGTTGACCAGATCCCGAACCAGGTTTTGCGAACCGAAGGAGAGAGCCAGACCAAGGATGGCCACACTACCGAGGAGCGGCCCGGTATCGATGCCAACCACATCAAAGGCGACCAGGGTACCCACAACGTAGATTGCGATCTTGCCGACACCTTTGAAAACGTCCGCGATCGTGTTTGCACGCTGCTCGACAGCACTGACGTTTTCGGTGTCGTCGTCGGCTACCACCTTCATCAGGGTGCGCGAAACGAGGCCCACCAGCCATAGCGCAAGTCGCCCGGCCACCAAGATCATTAGCAGCACGCCAAACACACGGGGCGCCCGTTGCCGTGCTGTCGCGAGCGCCGCCTCAAGCCAGCCGGAGAAAGCCTCCGCCTCCTGTCTCTCTCGCTCGATCTCCTCGTGCTTTTGATCCAGGTATTTCGTCTTCGACTCCGCGAGAGTCACCTCGAACTCGATCGAGTGCTGACGTAGCGCACTGAGATGCAACTCCTGCTCGACCTTCTCCGCCTTGGTGGAGGACGCGTTGACCATGGGAAGCCACCGATCCGACCAATCAGGGTCGGAACTGAGGACCTGCGCCTTGGCGAGGCGGTGCTCCTCGTGGGCCAGCTCAACGTCTCGTTCCAGAGCACCCTGGATGATCACGCTCGACTCGGCCTGCTGCTTGACCAGCTTCAACTCGAGACGGGCCACCGCGCTCCGCTCACTGTGGAACTCCTGGCGAAATCGCAATTCTTCAATGTGCGCAGTTCTCTCCTCGAAGGGCGTTGCGCCTCCGGAAGGCACCCGCGCAGCCTGCTTGGCCTGCCGCTGAGCAGCGGATCCCATCGTGCTTTCCAGCCGCTCCTCCACCGAGTCGCGCTCCGTCTTGATTGCGGTGAGGTAGGCGTCCTGGTTCGACACCTTGGCCTCGGCGAGGGCGGCCCAGTCTCTTGCAGCGGTCTGCCTGGCCGTCGCTTCCGCACGCTCTTCGGCCCCGGCAGCCGTCGTTGCCCACTCGCTGTAAAGGGGTTCCACCTCGGCGGCAGTCCGACGTTGCTTGATCCAGTGTTCTTGCCACTGTCGGTTGGAGATCACTTTTCGATCGAGCAGTTTCAACCGATCGCGGAGGATCGAGGTCAGTTGTGCACCGGCATTACTCAAATCCGGAAAATCACCCAGGCTCACGAGCACTGGCGGCGTGAGGATGGCTTCCAGCCAGTCCTGCTCAGCGGCCTCGATGCGTTGCATGAGGTCAGAAAGTGAGTCAGGAGTGTTCTGCGCCGAAGCGATCCCCGGCGCAAACAGCATCAGGATGACAAGTAGACCGCGAATGGAGATCATGGGCTCGAATCTACACGCAAGCGCATGTGGCTCGCCTGAATCCGGAGTTCCTGAAGAGGTCCAGCGATTCCTTGGGCCTCCCGCACCGAGGCCAGCATACCAAAGTCTTCATCACTTATGATGCAATTTGAGCCTAAACTTGTGAGGTGTTCGAATGGGCACCGCTATATCCCTAATAACTCGCGGCCACATTCCACGGTGATCTTGTAGATTTTTGGGCGGGAACTGAAGGCTACGACGACATCCAGAACCACCACCATGAAACGCTCCTCCGGGTCTGGTGTGATGGCGACAACATGATCAAGGTTGACCCAGGTCTCATCCGCCTTCTCAGACTCGTGCAGTACCAGCCTCTTGAATCTGTTCTTCAATTGTTTTCTCCCGGTTCGTTAGTTCATTCCTCGCAAGCACTCGCGTGTGATGCTGCCCCTGGCTCACTTCCCCAACGGCGGGATCTTCGCCTCTTCCATCCACAGCGAAAGATGCCCGCTCTGAGGGATGAGTCCCCTCGGGTTGTTGTATCTCAGGAAACTGGTGGCTGCGATGGTCACCTTGCCACCCTGGAATTCGTCGCGAAAGTCAGCGTATACATGGCCGCCGCGTGGCTGTCCGCCCTGGCGCTTTCCGACACCGGCGGATGACTGGGCTAACAGCTCGCCGTTGACGTAGATCTCAAATCCTTCGCCGGCATTGACGTGGGCGCTGCCGCCAATAACGATCCGGTAGCGGTGGCCCTCTTTGAGCGGGGGGATTTCGAAGGTGCCGCGCACCAGCAGAACTTCCTTCTGCCACAGCGTCTTCGGTTTCTCACCGCACCCGCAGAAGGACGAGGTGCACGAATCTCTCAGCGGCGCCAGTTTGCCATCCAACTGACCGAAGGGCGGTAGTCCGCTGTTCCAGCCTGCGCTGGCGCCATCAAAATCGGGCGCGGACCAGTTGGCCATCTTTTCGGGATAGGTCACCTTGCGGAAGCGGTTGCCCTTCTCCCTGGGCATCGTCTCTTTCGGATCAAAGCTGTGGTATTCCCACATCGCATCCCGGAGATCGGGCCCGAATACGTGCCAGTCATAGTCCTGCACGCCGGCTGCGAGATGGCACTGGTTCAATCCGAACATCGCGCCGCGCAGGAACTGTGATACCCGATCCGGCCTCTCACCGCTGGCCTCACTCAAGAGCGCCGCGTTGTTCCTGGGGTTGGCGACATAGCCCTCGGCCATGCCCCCCATGATCACCGGGGCCAGCGCCGCCTTCGCCGACGCAGCGACCCACAGCGCCGGTTCTGGATTTGCCTGCTGTGTGGTGGATCCCGGCCTGGCAGCTTGCGGAAGAGGTTCTGCTGTTCCGCCGAGGAGCTGGACCATCGCCCGGCCCAGGGCATCGCCCACCAGCAAGTAGGTCTCGGCATTGCGATTGTAGTGGTAGTCCTGACTGGTGGGAGAATCATCGATCTCTCTCCAGAAATCGCGGGTGTCTACCGAGCGCACGGTGCCGGCAAACTCGGGATGTTTCCTCGAATCACCCACCGCCATCTGCGCCTGCAGAATCGGTAGATACTTATCGCTCATGTTGTGACCGCCGAAACCCACCGTAGCCACGACAGCAAGCATCTTGGGCGCCTTGAATTCCGCGCGCACATCTTGGATCAGGTGGACCAGATTCTGCTCGTACTCCTCAACCAACTCGGGCGTGAAGCCATCCTTGTGCCCCTGCCACCAGGCAAAGCCGGCCATCTCGTAGCCCTGGCCGTTGTAGCCCGGCACGATCGTAGCCATCTGGTCCAGGGTCTTGCGGACACCTTCGACCATCAGGCGGTATTCCAGCCCTTCCCACTTGCTGTCGGGATCGTTTCGACCACTCGAGGGCGGGCGGAAATCATAGCCCAGTGCGCGGTTCCCCATCGCGGTCTTGATCAACAGAACCTGTTCGTCGTGGTAGGTGCCCATGACATGGCCAAAACCCAGCTCCGGGCCGATGGTCCGCCCATTCGAGGTCGGGCTGAGGGGGCTGCCACTGAAGCCAATCCTGGCCTCCTGGTACCAGACGTCATTGCGCACGGTCCACTGGCCATCGTCGTCGACCAGGTTCGGGAATTTCTTTTCCCGCTTCGTCACGACTTCGAGATCACCCTTGCCCAGCAGGTCCTGCTGGCTCATCCACAGCGCCGTCGATCCACTCTTGAAGTAGGTGATCTGGATGGGATAGCGCTTGCCTGCTTCCAGTGCGATCACCTGCTGGACGGCCTGATCGCCGACGTCCCTTCGGTAGACTTCTTTTCCAGCCAGTTCCATGACGTTGTATGCGCTGTCGCCATATCCAGGATGGATGGTGTAGTTGCCCGACACAGGCACGTCACAAAAGCCTCTGACCACCACCGTATGCGGGCCTGCAATCGTCGGAAGCGATCCCTCCACGACCCCTAGCGCCACCGTGTCGGTCTTCGCCGGTTTCGCCCTGTCATAGTCGGTGGCCCGGTCGTAGGCGCCGTTGTAGATGGAAGCGGTCGCCCCGTGGCCCGCCTTCGGATCGGCTGACAGGTAAACAGCGTGGCCATCGATCTTGTAGGTCCCGGCCCGATAGACTCCCATGACGCCGCGGGGCGCTGCCGGATCACCGGTCAGGTAGATGCCCGTATAGCGACATTTGGCACCGCTGATCGTGCCCATCCCCACCATGTTCGACTGCCCGGCCAGGATGTATACCTTGACCGGTTTGGTGTTGTCTGGTGCCTTGCCATCGGGATCGGGCAGTTGTGTAGGAATGTCCATCGCAGCAACATTGAGGACGAATCCTGTCAGCATCAGTGCTGTGAGGACCCCCATGGTTCTGACTCGGTGACTCATCTTGTCTCACTTGTCCTTTCCTGGATGCATCGACTGGCGCAACCAACGACAACTTCTCGTTCCGGGGTTTTCGAATGCTGAACCCGCCCGCATGGCGGATCAGGCGCTCGTCAGGATCACGATCTCCTCCTCATCGCGCGTCCCCTGAGATCGAGTTCTCTTCAACTCACGATGGCGTGTTGCAGCGCTATCGTTTAGCTGCCGCGCTGCGAACATAGTCTCTCGGCGCGGAAACTGATTTCTCGATGTTTGCGAGCTCTTCTGCAGCGAGAGCGGCCGCTTTCCCGTAGATGGAATCGGGATTTTTTTCGGTGATCCTCGCCAGGGACTTCTGGATCGATTTCACCGAGCGATCGTCACGCGGCTGCTTCGATTTCGCCTCGATCTTCCGTAGATTCGCGATGTATCGATAGAACTTCTTGCCCGCTGAGATTTCCTTTCTGGTCACCGTGGACTTGAGCTGCTGAGCCAGATCGCCCGCTGCCAGGTCGTAGATATCGATTCCAGCGTACTTCTTGTGTAGATCAGGAATGATGAGACTCAGTGCATACACATCCCCGACCTTCTTCAGCGCAGTGACATCGGTGACCGCAGAGCTCAGGTCGCCCATCAACTCGCCATCGATGACGCCAAACACCAGTGCTCGGTTCTCGGCGATCTCGCTGCCGGCCTCGGTGGTATCGTCCTCGGCGAGCAGTTTCTCGAGTTGCTGGAGACAGTGGTAGGCTTCCACGTAGTCCTTTTTCTTGAACGCTTGATAAGCCGGTGTCGTGACATCGTCCAGATAGGGCTTGAGCTTCTTGAAGGAGACACTCTTGGTGCCCAACAGTCCGGCCATCGCCTGACCCATCGCCTCACCGATGTCCATGTAGGTCTCGGCGTTACCACCGTAGTGACCGTTGGAGGCGCCGCCATGACAGAATGGCTTGCTGTAAACGGAGGCGACGTTGCCCTTGAACTGCCGGTACTTGCCGCTTCTTCCGTCGACCGCAAGCTGGGCATCGAGGATCTGCCCCTCGGCGCCACCGGCGCCCTTGCTGGTCTGACCGAGCGTGGCACAGACAAACTTCGCGTTCGGTGCGTTGAATTCTATACGCAGCTGTTCGATCAACCGCACCAGGTTCAGCTCGTAGCGGCTGGCATGCATGGCGCTGTAGCGATCCTTATCGCCCTGCCACCAGAAGAATCCCGCGACCTCGTAGCGCTTGGCCCCCGGGTAATACTTGTCGAGCTCAGCCAGTACCCTCTTGGCGTTGGCGATATCGCCGTCGTACTGCATACCGGCGTACCAGCCACCCGACTTGGGAGTTTCGCCCTTCTTCCACTTATCAGACGAATCCTTGTACCCTGCGTAGATCATGCCGTCTTTTTCGAAGCGTTTGGAGCCCGGCGGCAGCAGATCCCAGCCGAGACTGCGGTTGCCGATGCAACTCTTGAGGATCATCACCGGCTCGTCGGTGACCTGCCCGACATGATGCCCGATGCCGATCTCGGGGCCGATGTTGCTGTTGGTGATGGTCATCCACTCGTTGTTGAAGACCCTCATATTGCCGGTGCCGCTCGACATGACGCGCGCATTGCGAACGTCCTTACGCACGGTCCAGTTGCCAGCGTCGTCGACAAGGTAGGGGTACTTGCCCTTCTCCTTGACCGCGTGCGTCAGGGAACCCGCCTTGTCGGCGGAGCCGATCTTTCCAAAACCCAGCATGTTGGACTGCCCCAGCAGTATGAACACCTGGACCGGTTTGGACATGTTGGCGGGCCTGCCATCGGGATCGGGCAGTGGCTTCGGCGTGTCCGCGTCCAGAAAGGGAAGTGCGAACAGTGCCATCAGAACAGCGGCAAAGGTTGGTACGATCTGAGTACGAGTTCTGATATCCATGTTTCGCTCCTTACTGAGTGATGAGAGTTTTAATTGTCGCCTGTCTGCGCCACGTCGACTCAAAGCCGGACCCGCCTTCTGACTGGCCGGACGGCTTTCCTCAATGCTGATCTCCCGCCGACGATCGGCAGTTCGAGCGAAGTCGCATCGAGATCGATGTTCAACTCGGTACCCGCTTCGGGCCACAGCGTGAAATCGCGATCACTGGAGAAGATCATCAATCCGAGGCGTTGCCCCACCGGGATGATCTGATCATCGGGCTGCAAATCAAAGCTCAACGAATAAAACTTGCCCGGTTCGAGCGGTTCGCTGTCGGTCAACGACTGATGATTTTGCGGATCTGCCCAGCCCCGGGTGACGATGTTGCTCGTGATCTTCTTGCTCGAGGCATCCCACGGCAGCGAGACCAACCAGACCGAGAGGTTTGCCGCGGGTTTGCTGCAGGCAAGCTTGATATTGAGGCGAGCGTTTCCTGAAAGATGCAGCGGAGCAGTCAATTCGGGAGTTGTAAACAACAGCCGGCTCTCCGACTGTTCAGCCCGAGCGAGTTTTTCGCCACTGAGGGAAACATCATCGATGATTGTCGCGAGACCCTGTTTGCCGCGACCTGAAAGAACCAACGTGCCACGACCATCCTCGCGCGGTCGCGGATGGAGTGTCACCTTTCGCGCCCTTGGATTCGGAAAATCGGCATAGGGAGTGGGCTCGTTGCGCTTGTCATCTTCACGAACGATCCACGCCTTGGGCCCCTTCGGGACCCCATTCTTCACGCCGTAAAGATAGTGGCTGAACCAACGGTTCATCATCTCCATCGGCGGCTGGCCGCCATGGCCCCCCTGGTGGTAGTAAATCTGCGCAGGAAGGCCCTTGGCACGGACCGCCTGGTAGATTCTCCAGCTATGCTCCGGCATCACATTCCAGTCATTGAAGCCATGCGCCATCAACATCGCGGCTCGCATCGGTCCCAGGTCGTGGATGTAATCGCGTCCAGCCCAGAACTCGTTGTAATCGCCGGTGACCCGATCGAAGCCTTCCAGCATCTCCTGATCTCGCACATTGCAATCGCAGTACTCCCGTCGCTCGGGCTCACCGCTATTGATCCAGTCGTACAGAACATCGATGTCCTCACCGATGTAGCCCCCCGGATGCCGAACCAGACCATGGGAACGGTAGTAGTGGTAATAAGAGGTGTTGGGTGCGATGGGGATGATCACCTCGAGCCCCTTGACACCGGTGGTCGCAGCAGCGAGCGGGATGGTACCGTCGTAGGAAGTGCCGGTCATTCCGACCCTCCCGGTACACCAGGAAGCGACCACTTCTTCGGTGCCGTACGGTGTTGTGAAGCCCTTGGCACGGCCATTGAGCCAATCGATGACCGCCTTGGGTCCCAACGACTCGTTGTCTCCTCCGACTGTCGGGCAGCCTTGTGAGAGACCGGTCCCTGGAGACGCCGAATGAACCACGGCGAAGCCTCGCGGAACCCAGCGCTCGATCTGACGACTCGACATCAGGGGTCGCTTGCTCTGATACTCCATCGGAGGTGGTGACTCGTGCCTCGGCGGCTTCTCCCCCACCTCATGACTGGGGTCCCAGGAATATTTCTTATCATTGGACCCGGTACCGGAGAAGTAAGGGCTCGATTCGTAGATCACCGGGACCTGGAGAGCTTCCGTCTCCGTCTGACGCTGTCTCGTGACATCGACATGCATACGGTCCAGTTTTCCATCGCCGTCGGTATCGAAAGTAGTTTCCACCCACAGATCGTGCTGGATCCACTGCTCGGGGTCCTTGAATCCGTCGACCACCTGGGCCTGGCCATCGACAAACAGCGGCTTCGCCAGTGCCACTTCATCCGCAACAGGGCTGCCTTGAATCATCGATCCGGCGGTGAACGGACCTGCCAGGAGAAGGACGCTGCAGATGGAGACCCAGATGCAGTTACAGTTTGATTTCATCGGACGAACTCCCTGACCCAAGTGTGAAAGGCATGATGACTCAACGTCGAGCGGCCATCCATCATCAACTGTCGGACCATCGATCTCATCGGGAAATACGCTGGTTTTGTCGATCGATCCGCGACTGCTGGAGGGAAACCAGATGGCCGGTCAGATTGGCCGCTGCCAGACTGACACCCGCCAGATTTGCACCACTGGGAAGCCGCGGCAGATCCCTTGGCCGGGGAGATGCGTACCAGAAGCTGCGGTCGCCGTGGGATCTCTGCTGTGGCTGGTTCCTCGCCAGGGACGGATCTGCAATCACGCCATGGCAACCGGGTAACGCCCCTGGATAGCAGGGCAACTCTCCGATCGCCGCAGGGGCCACGATCGAGATGCCAGCGGCACTGGCCCTGGCGACCACCGCCTCCAGTTCCTCGCAGCAAGATGGTCGGGTGGTTCCGAGGCTCAGGTTGATCCAGTGGACATCGCTATCGATGGCGTACTCGATGGTCGCCAGCAATCGCTCGAAGGAGCATCGCGGCTGCTGATGAAAGATCTTCAGCGACAGGATGGTACTGCCCGGCGCCAGATCGAGGATTGCGGCTGCCGCACAGGTTCCGTGCCCGAGAAGATCCCCCGGCTGAGGATCGTCGACCCAATTGCCCCCATCGTCGAGCACCGGACCATCGATCACCTGACCGCGGTCGCGGATGTGCGGGTGACTCTCGTGGACCCCACTATCGAGGAGTGCGATCAACGCAGTCATTGCCAGCTACGATGCAGCCTACCCTCGAGTTCGCCCTCGAGTTCGACCGTCTGGATGTACTGATGAGTCCCATCGTAGATCACCAACTCATGTCCACGGCCGACCAGATAGAGTTTTCCTCCATCGGGGGAGATCCCCGCCAGACGGAGGCCATTTCGGCTCGGAACACGAGTCTCGAGTTGCTTGGATCCATCTTCGAGGCTGTAGTTGACGAAGGTGATGATGGGGTCGACGCCACTCTCCTGTCCGCCCCCACCGCCACGCCAACCTCTGCCGCCGGTTCCGACCGCCCGTTTTCCATCCCAGGTGATGTAGCCCGGGCTCACCGGGGGGCCCCACTCCTGGCGCTTCTCCACCTTCATCGCTTCGAGATCGAGTTCCAGCACGCCACCGATACGCCGGTTGTCGTGGACCGGATCCGTCATCGTATAGAAGAGTCGGTAGCGCGTCTGGTCCTGACCGTGGAGCAGATCGGTGCGACCACTGACCTGAAAACGACCCATGCCGCTGTAGATCGGCGTCGACAGATCGATCTTGGCCACTTCCTTGTGAGTCTCGGGATCGATCACCAGAAAATCCTCGCCGAAGACGTGCCAGAACTGGCCATCGGGGCTGATTTGAGCGCCACGACGGATCACCTTCGGTAACTCCTCCATCCGCTCGATCACCTTCTTCTCGAGCGGATCGTAGAGCAGCCACTGCGACTTCTCGATCTTGTAGTGGTCCGGTTCCACCTTGACCCGGTCGACCTGCACGTACCAGTTCGAGCTTGCAGGGATCTCGCGCATACCATCGACTCGAATCAACCAGCCCGTTTCGGTGAAGTCATGTTCTTCGATCACCTTTCCCGCGATCAGATCGACCACTTCGATCTTCGATTTCTTGCCGGTGATCATCCATGCGTACTTCTCGTCATGGCTATAGGTAGTGCCGTGACAGACACCATTCTTCGACTGGATGCTGGTCACCACCTCATCCTTCTCGATGTCGTACTGGACCAGAAAATCAGGCCACATGCGGATCCAGAAATAGGCTCGTTTTTCGCCACTGGAACGATTCGGTTCCTTGGTCTCTGATTCCTGTGCTGCGCAGACAGTGGTCAGCAGCAACAGGATCAACAGCATTGAAAAGTGTTTCATCGACGACCTCCTAGGGGAATACCAGGTCGATGGAAGACCAGTCCTGCACCGGAGCCCCGCAGGAGCGGGACCAGTCGGCAAAGTTGGTGAGAGCATCGGGAACCTGGGCGGGCCAGTAGCAGGAGTGGTAGCAATCGTAGAGATCACGCTCGATGGGAGTGCAGAGCCCATAGGTTCCCCCACCACTGTCAACCTCCCACCCCGGTGCCAGCTGGGTGCTACAGCCGAAGGGAATTCGCTCTGCCAGCGGACCCACTGAGTCCTCCGCTCCGGCAAAACGCTCCTCGATCAGTCGCGCTTTTTGATTGATGGCTCGGACGTGCTTCATCGATTCACCTCGTCCTTCTCGATGGCCGGCGCCGGTGCACCGGAAGCCGATTCGTAATTGCGAAGAAACTCAGGGTTGCCCTGGGCGATGGCAGCATAACTACGCAACCCGAGATCGGTCCACGCCCGGATCCAATCGCAGTAGTGCAAGTTTGGCGCGGCGGGATCCTTGTAGCGGACATAGGCCTCGTGATAGCAGCCACCACTGCAGTGCGGACGAGCAAAGCACTGGTGACAGGGAATCTTCTTCGAGATGTGAGTGGCATTGAGAAACGCGCTTCGTTTCTGCTCATCGATTCCGTCCTCGATGGTGCCGAGCCCGTGCTCCCCCGACTCGACGAATCGGTGGCACAATCCCAGTTCGCCCTCGGTGGAAACTCCCATCAAACCGAGCCCAGCGCCGCAGGGATGCGCCTTGTTGATGCCCTGGTGAATCTCCTGGATCAGGTCGTGCAAGTTAGAAAATCCGTGGCGCTTCCCTGCCAGGGCAGCCTCGACATATTGCTGAGACAAAATCTCGAAGTCGGAGAGGATCTGGCCCATGTGCCCATCGGCCAGAGCATACTCCCGATCCTCGGCACTGGTGACCGGAGCAAATCCGACCGAATCGAAGCCGATCTCGTCGATCAGGTGATGGTAGGTCTCCGGGACCGGCGCCATGCCGGCGGTCAGGGTCACCCGGGCTCCGACCGGTCGACCTTGCGGACGGTTCTTCTCGAGAAACTTGCGGATCCGGGGAACGATGATGTCGTAGCTCCCACGCCCGCTGGAGAAGGTGCGATGGCGATCTTGATCCCCTTTATTGCCATCGATGCTGATGTTGACGCCAAACTTGTGCTCGACGAGAAAGTCGATCACCTCATCGGTCAACATCGTCGCATTGGTGGTCAGGGCAAATGCCACCGGACGACCCAACTCCTGCCCACGAGCCACCGCATACTCCGTGGCCGTACGGATGGTGCCAAAGTTGAGCAAGGTTTCACCACCGAAGAAGGTGATGGAGACACCGTTACGTCCCTCTGAATTTTTCAGCAAGAAGTCGACCGACTTGCATGCGGTCTCTTCAGTCATCATCGGCAACCGTGGCGTCCCATCGGGTTTCTCCTGGTTGGAAACTCGATCCTCTCCATACTCGTAGCAATAGGTACAGGACAGGTTGCACTTGTTGGTGACATTGAGCACCAGCGTCGCCAGCGGATAGGGCATCGGAGGTTGTTGTTCTGGAGGCGCGGTAGGCGCCCCGACCGGACGCAGCATGCCCATCGCCGCCAGTTCGTCAAAGGCCTCGCGCGCCTGTGGCTGTCGATCCACCTCGAGAGTCTCCAACCAGGGCCCCGGTTCGGCCCCTTCGCCATCGGAGAAGTTATCGATGATCTCCGAGGTCATCTCATCGAGTTGGACCACCGCAGCGGTGGGTGTGACGTACGCGAACGGAACCCCGTCGCTTTCAAACCTGTGAAACAAGGTGGTGTGAAATTTCATCGCTGATTCCATTTGTTTTGATCCCACTGAACATAAATCGGAACGGTGACCAGCAGGTGCCCCCGTGCACGAAACTCTCGCTCGATCATCTTTGGCGGGGAGTCCGCTGCGGCGATCGGCTTGTTCGCAGCATCTGCGGATTCCTGATCGGTGCTCTCCTCGGCTCCGGCAACTTCGCCGGTCGCATCCTCACCATCGTCTCCCGACTGTTCCTCGTCGTCGGGGACCTTCTTCACTTCCAATCGCTCAGGAACGGTCATGGTGCAGGTCGCCACGACATACACGTCGCCGATATTGTTGGCACTGAATCGACGCTCTGGATTGGGACCGTCGATGGCCGGGGTGAAGACTCCGGTTTCGGAATCGAGTTCTCCAACGAACTGGAGATCGTCATCGCCGGGACGAATCGGGAACTCCTCCAGACTCCACTTCACCGGCACCGTCATCAACTCGACATCATCTTCGTTGTAGGGCACTCCATCCGGTCCACGAGTGAATGCAACCGCCTCGAAGCGCTCCAGTTGCTTCGGTCGCATCTTGCCTCCGACTCGAGAGAATCCCGGGTTGGGACGGATCCGGATGCCATCGATGGTGTCGTAGAGGGTGATGGCCCGCGGCCCCTGGTGAATCCTGAAATCGATGGCACGGCGTCCGAGGGGAACGCCCGAGTCGACGGAGACCAGCAAGTTGACTCGAGATTCGTCGTGGCGCTCGGCGCCGAGCACGGTGATGCCCGCTCCCAGGTGGAAGTCACCAGCAACGATCTTCTCCGGGAAGCCGCTCCCGATCACTTCGATCCGATTGCCGATGGAGGGCACCGCCATCTCTCCCCCCAGCACTCCGAGGATGGTCGGAGTCTCGCTGGCACGCAGCAGCTCGACCTCGATACCCAGTTCATTGTATTCGCCGGTGAAGAGTCTTCCTTCCATCCGGGTCCAGGACTCATCGAGAAGCAGTACTTCCTTGAGTGACTCCAGTTCACCGGGAGCGGTGCTGGTCGATCGTCCTCGCCAGGAGTGACCGGCGTAAAAGAGCCCGGTGCCCTGACGAACCACGGTACGACCATTGGCTCGTAGCCAGGTCCACTTTGATTGGTACTCACCACTGGCCACCCGCTGCAGATCGAGGGTTCCGCGGATCGGACCGCGCCCCACCTCGTGCCCCAGCACGATCCAGCGACCTTCGAGCGGCACTTCTCGTTTCTCCTGGTTCCAGTCTCGCCACTCATCACTGAACAACCCCTGTTCGCTGGTCAGGGTCGCCAGCACCCGGTCCGCCCGGTCCTGACTGCGACCTCGCCCAGAAGTCCCCGCCGTCTCAGACGGGGGGGTTCCACGACCGCCACCGGCATTGCCACTGGTCGCGCCACTGGTAGTGCCGCGACCACCTCCACCTCGACTGCTGCGGCCCTGGAACGACTGAAAATCCACCAGTGGATAGAGGGCCAGGTGGGTCGCCTTGAGTAACTTCCACTCCTGTTGGTCGCGGCGCTCGGAGAGCACCCGGCCGAGGGTGTGACACTCGGCACAGGTCTCGCGCAGGTCCTTGTCTCGATCCTCCTCGGACCAATGCACACGCCGTTCGCTCTCGTACATCGCCGCTCGCGCTTCTTGCCGCGACAGGCCATGCTCCTCGGCCAGATATCTCACCACCTCCTTGGCCTCTTCCGGCGAAAGAGAGACGAAGTAGAGACGCACCATCCTCTTGATCGAGATTTCCCACGCTTCCGGCGTCTTCCTCATGTACGAGATGCGAGTCATCTTGCCCTCGTCATCGCGTGCATGACATACCACACAGCGCTCCTCGATCAGCGGGTGCTGCACCGGAATCCCTTCCCTCGGCACCTTCTTACGCCGCGCTCCAGATTCCTCATCCGAATCGCCGCGTCTCGATCGATCGCCCCGAGCCGATCCGGACTCCCCATCCTGCGCAGTCTCGTGGCCGGTTTCGTCGGCTGCGTCGGCTGACTGCCCCTCGGGATCGGTGGCCGGAGCGGTTCGATCCTGGCGACCTCCCTGGCGACCGCCCCGGCGGCGGCGTTGAGTATCCCCCTGAGATGAGCGGCGTGAACGTCCCTCGGTGGGCGCCGGAGGATCGGCATCTTCCACGGCCGGATCTCCAGCCGGATCTCCAGCCGGATCTTGCGGAACAGGACTCACCGGATCTTGATCTTGCGGATCTGGATCTTGAATCGATGGATCTTGAATCGATGGATCTTGAATCGATGGATCTTGAATCGATGAATCTGCAGTGGATGAATCCTCTGGCCCCTTGGAGCCGAGTTCGATCAGTTGACGGAAGTAACGTGCCGCGCCCTCCGGCAGCAACGGTGGCGGCGCCTCGGCCATCTCGGCGGGAGTTCCAGAAACGAGCGGATCGATCGGTGGTGCTGTCGCACCATCGTCGGAGGTGACCCCGGCTAGCGACGTC
>LWDU01040003.1_pt1 | contig 19557 bp, 18 predicted proteins | sample 727161 | NCBI WGS metagenome assembly LWDU01 (sample SAMN04566230, study PRJNA314399) | hydrothermal vent metagenome | isolation source: deep sea hydrothermal plume seawater | place: Mexico: Gulf of California, Guaymas Basin | collected 2004-07-11
CGAACGCCTCGGCAATGCGCGCGTCCGTCCAGCCCGGTCCGTCGGCGTCGGCCTTGAGCAGCACTTGCGCCCGCCGGACCTTCTGCGAAGAACCTTTCAGCTTCTTGATGACGCTCCGCAATCTTTCCCGCTCCTCATTCGTGAGGCGGACAATCTACTTTTTCTGCATGGCAACACTCCTTGGTTGCCCTCATGCTCTCTCAAACCCTGATAAAGTGCAATTCTAAATTTTAATCTAGGCAGAACACTAGACACTTGCTTCCAAGCCGGGGCGGAGGACTACCTGCCCAAGCCCATCCGACAGGAGGTGCTGCTGGCGCGGCTACGCGGCCACGCTTGGCAAACCGCCCCGTCTCTGACGACCCCTATGACGGTGCCCGGATGAGGCACTTCAATCCCTATCCCGTCTTCCCCTCCCTGCTCCGCTCCCCGCCCCGCAGGTCTCCCGCGAGCAGGTGGACGACGCCGTGCGGGACTTCCTCACCCAAGGCGGAACCATCCGGTGTCTCGCGCCACCCGACCCCGATCCGGAATCCGAGGGCTTCCGCGCCGTGCCCACAACCTTCCAGTCGGAGTTGCAGGATACCCTGCGGGAGGAGGAGTGACCGAACTCCGCCGTTCAAGTTCAGCAAAAGCGGCGGGCCTTCCGGGGTCTCAGCGCCAGCCGGAACCAGCCGGTTCCTGCAAAATCTCCGCATAGCGTTGCGCGCGTTCCATGTAGGTCGTGGAGGCGCGGTTGATGGTCTTGAGCACGGACTCGTCGTAGGTTTTCCGGACCTTGGCCGGAGAGCCAACCACAAGGGAAAACGGGGGGATCTCCGTGTCTTCCAGAACCACCGCTCCCGCTCCAACAATGCTGCCCCGACCGATGCGGGCGCCATTCATCACCACCGCTCCCATGCCAATCAGGCAGTCATCCTCGATCACACAACCATGAATCACACACTGGTGACCAATGGTGACGCGGTCTCCCAGCACCAAGGGTTTGCCGGGGTCGATGTGGCAGACACTCAAGTCCTGAATGTTACTGTCCTCGCCAATCGTGATTGTGGCCTCGTCGCCACGCACCACGCAGTTGAACCACACCGAGCTTCTGGCCCCAATGGTCACTTTGCCAATCACGCAGGCGCCGGGGGCGAGATAGACGGATTCGTGCAGTTGCGGGAGGTGTTCTCCAATGCTGTAAATCGGCATTTTCTTTCCAGTGGGTGGTGTTGATTAACCGTTTTTGCTCAATGCGGGTGATCAGCCGCGCCAGCGTCCGCGTGTTGCCCGCCCGCACTCCGGGCGCCAACTCCAACGAGGGGGTTGGTCCGCATTTTTTGGAGGCTGTCACACTTCCAACTGCGCACTGAGGATGCGGAAGAGGTCGCGGTCGTCAAGCACCCGTCGAGCCTCGAAATCGATACGAGGGATGGAGCCGGATTCGGCAATCTCCACCTTGGCCGCACACCCAGCACCTTCTGCAACTCGGAGGTTGCCTTGTTCCGGAATCCGTCCAAGGTTTCGGTTCCGCGAGTGTGCAGAACCTCCACCTTACCCTCACAGAAGATTAGCGCGGATTTTGGAGAACGTCAAAAATTCCACAAGAGGACTATTGCATTGCCCGGAAATACACTTACAATGGACAAGCGTGTGGAAACATAGACCACCACAATCGGGAGAGGACCATGGGTGAAGTCAAGATTCAGTACCAGAACTTGGTGGAGATGCTGGAGGACTCCGTGCAGAAGTACGCGGATCGTCCGCTCTACGGAACCAAACGAGGTGGAGCATACGCTTGGACGAGCTATCGTGAATTCGGAAAACTGGTCGAGCAGTTCCGGGGCGGACTCGCCGCGCTGGGTGTGGAGCCGGGGGACAAGGTCGCGGTCATCAGCCGCAACACCTTGCAGTGGGCGGTGGGGGCGTATGCGACCTACAGCCTTGGCGCGCAGTATGTGCCAATGTACGAAACACAACTGCTCCGGGAGTGGGAGTTCATCACCCGCAACTGCGGAGCGCGGGTGTTGCTAACCGCAAACTCTGAGATTTACGAACAGACCAAGACCTTTCCGGAACAGATCAGCTCGATGCGGCACGTCGTGCTGCTGGAAGGCAGCGGCGCCGAACAGACCTTCGATCGGCTCTGTGTGGTCGGCGAGCAAGTACCCGCCGCATCCAGTTCTCCAGAACTGGACGCGCCGATGGGCATGATCTACACCTCCGGAACCACGGGACACCCCAAGGGGGTCGTGCTGAGCCACAAGAACATGCTCGTGCAAACCGCCGCAGGCATCCCGCTGTTGCGCAAGGGCTGGGAACCCGCCGAGATGAAAACCCTCTGTTTCCTGCCATGGGCGCATATCTTCGGACAGGTCGCCGAGGTTCATGGACTCATTCAAGAAGGCGGCAGCGCCGCGCTCGTTGAAGACGTCAACACCCTTGTGGACGAACTGGCACTCGTCCAACCCACCGTGCTCTTCGCCGTGCCTCGCGTGTACAACCGCATCCACGAGCGCTTGCAGGGCCAGATGAAGGAGAAACCCGGATTCATTCAAAACCTGTTCTACGGCGGACTGCGCCGCGCCAAGTTGGAGCGCGCAGGACAACCGTTGAGTGGAATGGATCGGCTGCTGCTCGGCCTTGCCCGCAAGATTGTCTTCAAAAAGGTGCAGCAACGCTTCGGCGGCAACCTGCGCATGGCGGTCAGTGGGGCGAGTGCGCTCAGTCCAGAGGTCGCAGAGTTCGTCAACGACCTCGGCATTGACGTGTACGAGGGCTACGGTCTCAGCGAAAACACCGCCGCTCTCACGATCAACTACAAGGGCAACCGCAAATTCGGCTCGGTGGGCAAGCCGATTTCTGGAGTGCGCATTGAAATTGACAAATCCGTAGAAGGCTCCAAAGCCGAAGATGGCGAGGTGATTGCCTATGGCGAGGTCATCATGTTGGGCTACCACAACCTCCCGGAACTGACAGAAGCCACCATCACGGCAGACGGAGGCCTGCGCACCGGCGACCTTGGACACCTCGATGAAGAGGGCTACCTCTACATCACCGGGCGCGTCAAGGAACAGTTCAAACTGGAGAACGGCAAGTACGTCGCCCCGGCCCCGTTAGAGGAATCCCTCAAGCTCAGTCCCTTCATCAACCAGATCCTCGTCACCGGGCTCAACCGCCCCCACACGGTCGCGCTGATTGTCGTGGAAATGGAGACGGTGGAGGACTTTGCGGTTTCCGAAAACCTCGGCGGAAGCGGCGAGGCGTTGCTTCAGGAGCCGCGCATCCGGGAACGCCTTCAGCAGGAACTCACCCGCTACGGAGCCGACTACGCCGGCTTTGAGCAGCCCGAAAATTTCGCACTGCTCGCCGAGGAGTGGAGCATTGACAACGGCCTGCTCACCCCCACACTCAAGCTCAAGCGCACTGTCGTCGAGGACCAGTTCCAAACACAAATTGACGCGCTCTACGGTTGAGCAGGTGCACCGTGCCACGCAAACGGGCCAACGCCACGGACCTCGCGGATCAAAAACCCAAGCATCCGTGAACCTCCGCGCAAATCTGTGGCGGAAGAACTGAAAACCGACCACCGAAAACAAAAAAGCCGAACACGCTCCAAACAGGGAACGAGTCGGCTGACGAGGAAAAGCATGGTCTGATTGTGCTTGCCCGGCTCTTGCTGCTTCCCGTTAGCTCGTCGCCGGAAGTGGTGCCGATTGGGACAGGGCTTCTTTGCGGGATTCTAAACGGCGAATAACCTCGGCAACCACCTGTTCCACCAGCGCATTTTTTCTGCTTTCCTCCGTTTTTGCCAGAGCCTCCAGCGTGTCCTCCTTGGCCTTGCGGACGATGGTGCGGCGGTCCCACCAGGCATAGCCCAGCATCGCAAGGAAGAACGCGGTGAAGACAGCGGCGATCATTTGCAGGGTCAGCATCACCTGCTCAAAGTGCTGGTTGATGTCCTCACGCTGTTCCACAAAGCGCTGGTTGATGTCCTCACGCTGTTCTGTAAAGCGCCGATTTGTGGACTCCATGAACATCTGGAGCGTGGTCTCCATGCGCACCATCCGCTCCCGGTCCGCTTGCGTGAAGCCCAACTTGCTGCGCCTGAACCGCCGAAACCCACAACACGCCCAGCCCCACCGCCAAAACTCCGATTCCTGAAAACCTCATCGCCTGCTCCTGCTTGGCTTTTCTCGAAAACGCCTTTCTGGAAAATCTTGGGCGGGTTCAGCATAGTCCGGTTGGAAACTGACCTCTCTATCGTCAGTGGAGAGCCAAAATGAATCGTCCCGAAGCAGTTGCCAAAACAAAAGAATTCCGGCATGTCCGACGACCAAAACAGAAAAGCGTTTGAGACTGCATCCGTGATTCCGTATGCTAACAAGTTTACGGATTTTTCCTCATCCTGCGGATGCAGATCGACGTTTCCGGACTCCACAAGAGCTATCTCGACGGCGAGGGTCGTCACCTCGAAATCCTCAAGGGGCTTGATTTTCAGGCGGAAGCCGGGGATTCGGTGGCGATTGTGGGGGCATCCGGTGCTGGCAAAAGCACGCTCCTGCACCTGCTGGGCGCACTGGAACCTCCGGATTCCGGGAACCTGCTGATTCAGGGCGAACCGCTTCATCTGCTCTCGCGCAACGCCCGGGCCAGATTCCGCAACCGTCACATCGGCTTCATCTTCCAGTTCCATCAACTGCTTCAGGATTTCACTGCACTAGAAAACGTGGCCATGCCCCTGCTCATTCGGGGGCACTCGTCCTCACAAGCACAGAAGGTGGCCAAGCGTTTGCTGGGGCAGGTGGGGTTGGACGAGCGCACGGGGCACAAGCCCAATCAGCTTTCCGGAGGAGAACAACAGCGAGTGGCCGTGGCGCGGGCATTGGTGGGCGATCCAGAAATCCTGCTTGCCGATGAGCCGACCGGCAACTTGGACATCGAGACCGGAACCCAAGTCGTGGACCTCCTGCTCGACCTCAACCGCGAGCGCAACGGCACCTTGGTGATGATCACCCACAATCTGGCGCTCGCCCAACGCATGGCCCGCCAGTTGCGGCTGGAGGACGGCTCCCTCCGCCCCACACAATGAACAGAGAACAGTTATCCGTGAACAGTTATCCGTCATCAGTTATCAGTTGTCGGTCATCGGTTATCAGTGATCGGTTATCGATTGTTCTCCGTTCTCCGTTCTCCGTTCTCCGTTCACTGATAACTGTTCTCGGTTCTCGGTTCTCTGTTTTTCGTCAAATGCTCCGAGGCAGACTGTGGCTGGTTGTACTACTGGCGTGTCTGCCGAGCTTCGTCCTCGGACAGTCCTACCTCATTCAGGATATCGAAATTTCCGGAACCTCTGACTTGGAGGCTGCGCAAATCCTCCATCAATTAGAAAGCCAAGTCGGCGACCCACTGGACCGCCGCAACATCCGCATAGACCTCCAAACGATCTACGAAATGGGACTGTTCGTGGATGCCCGCGCCGAGGTCGAACCCATCGAGGATGGCTATCGTCTGCGCTTTGTCGTGCAGGAGCGTCCCCGCCTTTCCGAGGTCAACGTGACCGGAATTGTGCAAGTCTCGAAAGACCAGACTCTTGAGAAATTGACCGTCAAGGCGCTGGATTTCTACGATCCACTCAAGGTCGAGCAGAACATCGAGATCATCCGCAACGAGTACCGCAAGGAGGGTTTTTCGCGGGTCGTCATCCGCAGCCGCATCGAGAAGCAAACCCCGGAGCAGTATCGACTGTTCATCGAGGTCACGGAGCGCCCCAGTGTCTTCCTCACCGACATCCGGGTTTCCGGAACCGAGTTCCTCTCCGAACTTGAGATCAAACGCCTCATCCTCAGTGCCGAGATTGACTGCTTCAGTTGGATGAACAACTCCGGGGTCTTTCAAGAGGAGATGGTCAACCAAGACCTTGCGCTCATCACCCAGCGCTACCTCAAAAACGGCTACATCAAGGTCTTCTTGGACAAACCCAAAGTCACCTTCATCCACAACCCGGAATACGCCCGCGTTGATTTGCGACTCCACATCACCGAGGGCGACCAGTATTTCACGGGCAAGATTGATATTTCCGGAGACATCCTCGGCGACAAGCAGGAGTTGCTGGAAAAGCTGCAACTGGAAGAGGGCGAGGTTTACAATCCCTTCCTCCAGAACCAAGACCGTTCGCTTCTCAACGAAGCGTACCAAGAGCAGGGCTACGCCTTTGCCCGCGTGATCCCGCGTCAGACCATCCATGAGGACAACAAGACCGTGGATGTCACTTACCAGCTCATCAAGGGCGAGAAAGCGTACATCGGGCGGGTGGAAATCGCGGGAAACGCCGAAACCAAGGATCACGTCATCCGGCGCGAATTCGATGTGCTGGAAGGCGAGTTGTTCAACGGCAAGAAACTGCGGCTCAGCCAAGAGAATATCCAGCGCCTCGGCTTCTTCGAGCAAGGACTCACGCTGAACCGCTCCCGACGCGCCGATGCCGACAACATCCTTGACATCCTCGCTCGCCTCAAGGAAACGCAGACTGGCACCTTTCAGGCGCAGATGGGCTTCAGCGACCTTTCCGGATTCAGCGGCGGACTTTCGCTTTCAAAGGGCAACATCCTCGGCACCGGACGCACCCTGCGCTTGAGTGCGCAGTTTGCGGAGAAATCAACCACCAACCAGTTCAGCATCACTCTCATTGACCCCCGACTGTTTGAGTCGCAGGTGTCCTCCACCATCTCCTTCTCCCGTAGCAGTTCCACGGATTCCACGGAGTTGAAGCGCGGCAGCATCACAGAAAACCAGTACAGCCTCGGCTTCAGCGTTCCGGTCTATTACCGCAACCTGCGGGCTTCGGTTTCAGTCAGTGCCCTCAACCGCCTCTACGAGTCCGACAACGCCACCGACGTCTTCAAGCGCTCCGTGACCACGGGCATTAGCTGGAATTCGGTCAACCATCCGGTCTTCCCCTCAGAGGGCATCAAAAGCAGCCTGAGTGTCACCCAGACCGGGCGTCCCTTCGGGGGCACCGTCCACTTCCGGGAATACCGCTACAACTACCAGCAATTCTGGTCACTCAACCCCACGCGTACCCTCATCCTGATGGCCAAGGCGCAACTCGGAATCCTCGCCCAACAGGGCAGCGAAGCCATTCCGAGCGAGGAACGTTACCGCATTGGCGGCATCAACACCGTGCGCGGCCACAATTACTTCCGCATCGCCGGACCCTACGGTGGAGCGGTTTACGCCCACAACCTCGAAACCATCATCAATGCGGACAACTCCACCACCACCCGCGACAAACGCACCGTCAACCTGAGTTCCGACCAGAAGGCCCAACTTGTAGGTGGAGGCACCGCCGAGCGCATCTTCAACCTTGAACTGATTTTCCCGCTCAGTCAGGACGAGCGCAGCTTTGTGCGGGGTGTCGTGTTTCTGGATGCAGGGAACGTCAACGCGGAGAGCGTGCAGTACAGCCTGCTGGGAGAAAAGGAACCCGCGTTTTTGGACCTGCGCCGCAGTGCCGGCTTTGGAGTGCGAGTGATCACGCCGGTCGGTGTGCTGCGCTTTGAATACGGCTCCAAACTCGACCCGCGCAACTACGAATCCCCCGACCGCTTCGAGTTCACCATCAGCGGACTCTTCTGAGTTTCAACGGAAACTCACCAAATCCGGCAACTCACAACGCCGACAGCCTTGGTGAAAATTCCGGCAGAAATCCTCATGAATCTGGATGAGTCCCTGACGGTGCCCAAGGCTTTCCGGAGACTGGCGTGAGGGTTTGATCGCAAGTCGCTGCTGCATGAAGCGCGTGATGTGATTGTCCGTTTCAGGCGGCAACACAAGAAAAATCCGGAAGAGCAGATGCTCCAACGCCGTGTCCTGCTGACGACGAGCTTGTGCCAAGAAAAAAGGCAACAGCGCGTTGGCCCAGATGATCACCAGACGATCCTGTCCCACCAGCCGAGTCGAGGTTCCGGAATCCCCCAACTGCTCCCACGATTCCCATTCCGGGGTAGGAAAGCGTGCAAGACTGGCTTCAAGAATGCAGTTGCGGAACTTCGGTTGCTCGGCTTGTCCTTGCAGTGTGGCCAGCACTTCAAGCCAAGTCGCGGTAAGCCCGGATGTGGCGGCGTGCCGCAAGTGATGGAACATCGCCAACAAGCGGCGATCCGGAGCATTCTGCGGACGGGACGATTGCCGCAGTTTCTCGGACACCCGGACTTGCTGAGGCAGTGCCTTCCACTCGGATTGCCATTGCTGGAGTTCTCGGCGGATTGTCGGGCCGCTCGGAAGTTGCCGGGAATCGAGCAGTCCACTCGCTCCGAACCAGCGGGAAAGCACAGTGGCGCGTGCGCTGCGGATTGGCTGTCGCAAGTGCGAAGTCAGTTCCTGCAGCGGGTAGAGCTTTGCCAATTCCTCAAAGGGCTGAGCGTGGGCGGAGTAACCAAGCGCACGGAAGATGCGCTGGAAGAGCAGTTCCTCCGGATCACCCTCGTCCCAGCGTTCCAGCAGCGCGGTCGCCTTCGTCAGCAAGCGACGCTCGGCAGCATGTTCCACCACCCGCCGAATGTTTGGTGGTGTGCCGATGACGCCGCAACGTCCGGGAAGCGCCGCAAGTTTTTGCATCCGCGCCTTGGCTTCCTTGTGGGGTGGGAACGACGCATCCCACAGCAGCGGGGCCAGTTCGACCTCCGGAATCGCAAGCCCGTCTTCCCGTGACGCCAACGCTTTGCGGTCACGGTACAGCACCACATGCAGGACCACACCGTTGTAGTCCGGATTGCGGTGGTGGCCGTGCGCAGTCCATCCCGAACTGCGTAAATGCAGTTCCACCGCGCCAACATGTGTGGCCCACTCGCCAGAAGCCTCCTGAATCTGGAGACGCGCCTCCTGAAAATCCGGCCCTGCCCCTCGATTGGCCCAGCCTGGAAATTCCACCACAACCGCTTCACCGTCGCTCGTCTGCAAGTCCTCCGTCCGAAAATGCTGCTCTGCCCACACCCAGTGCAGCACCTCCTCGTGTTCCGGGAATTTCGGCAATGTCACTTGAACAACTCCGTATTGAGCGGACGCACCGTCAGGTTCATTTCCTGCGTCTGCTCAAGGGTTTCGTCTTCACTCAATCCAATCCCCATGGTCAATTTCACTGCCAGAGGAAGGCAACCAACATTCTTGTTGGTTACACAGTCGTGCGTTTGTGCGGGCCACACCGATTCCCACAAATCTGTAAAACCTCCACCAAATGCCGCTTCTTTCTCAGCGACCCGGAGTTCAACAATGAATTTTCTCACCCTTCGTGAAAGCACCTGCCGCTTGCCCCCTTCCGTGAATTCGTCATCAAGGTAGAAATCCTCCCGGCGCATGAACTTCCAGATTTGCTCGCCAGCGTCGTACTCCAGAAAATAGCCGATTTCGTGCAGTTCCGGATCGCTGACTGCGCTGTTTTTGTCAAACTCGTAAAATTTCGCGGGCACGGCAGCGTGCATGGAGAGGATGCCGGAATCCTCGTTGTTCGGCCCCTGTTGCTGTCTGACGTTGAGTCCGGAAACGCGATCCTTGTCTTTTCCCGCTGCGGCCCAGTGCTTGAGGTAGCGCACGGCTTGCAGGTCATCTAGCACCATCTTCATGAGCAAGCGCAGTTCCTGACGCGCCGAGAGGGTGTCCTGGACGCCACGGGTCGCTCCGGAAAGCTGGAAGAACGCCGTGTAAACCAAGCCCACCACCATGCCAAGCAGCGCGATGGACACGAGCAATTCCAACAGGGTGAAGCCCCGCAGGGGTCGCTTAATCGGGTTTGACATACAAATCCGCCTCAAAGGAGCGTTCCCGCCCAGATTTCTCCCACGTCAGCCGATAACGCACCCGCCGAGTGATGACTCCCGGAAGCGGCTCCACGTCCTCCACAAGCTGAAGCCATTGGTAGCCCGCAAGCTCATGGTCGCTCTGAAACTCGCCTTGAGAAACCGAAACCGGAGGTGGCGCCTTTGAGCGTTCGTGGAAGAGCAGTCGGTTCTGAATATGGGACATCACCCGCCAGAGGGTGTCCGTGGTTGTGAGCGAGAAGAGGGCGGTGCCGTAGGTCTGGTAGATTGCGGTGAGGCTGAGAGTGAGGATGGAGAGGGCGATCAGCACCTCCAGCACGGTGAAGCCAAGACGGCGCATTGTTCATATTTCCTTGAGGGCAAGCGTGCCCAGAATATTCTGCGAGCAGATGCTCCAGCGGCGGGATTGCCCCCGCTCCCCCAGCGTCAGCGCAAAGGGCTGCACAAAACCGGAACCGTCAATGCGGACCTCCAAACGGTCGGTGCTGGAGGTGCTGAACGAACCGGAGTCACAATCAAAATCCGCATGGGTCGCCTCTAGCACCTCCAGTGAATCCGGGATTTGGATCGGTCGCAGCACACGATCCTCTCCGATGGGTTCGTACTCGCCTTTGCTGTTTGGTTGCTCGAACTCGATGATGCGGGATTTTTCGTCAAGAACAAGGCGGTAGGAGCGATTTTTGAAAACCGCATCGTTACGCAGCACCTTGAGACTGCGGACGAGGCTTTGGAAGACGAGTTCGTGATCGGGGGTGAAGAGGGTGGAAAACTGCGGGATGACGGCCCCGATGAGCAGCGCCATCACGGCAAGCGCCGCGATCACCTCCAGCAGTGTGAATCCGGAGGGACGCTTGGAAGGCTTAGAGGTCTTTGGAACTGATGTCTGCGTCCAGTTCGGCGCCACCGTCAATGCCATCGGCCCCCATCGAGGTGATCTCATGCTCTCTGCCATCGCTGCTAGTGTAGCGGAACTCATTGTCCCAGCCGTCCTTGGGGAGGTTGTTGCCACGCAAATAAGGGCCGTTCCAGTTCTTGGGAATGATCCCCACCTCTGGTTTGGTCAGCAACGCCTTGAGGCTCTGATCGGTGGAGGGGTAGCGCCCGTTGTGCAGTCGGTAGAGGTCGAGGGCCGTCTCGATGCCCTTGATCTGCGTCTTGCTCACGTCCACTCGCGCTTCGGCAGCGGCGTTGAAAAGATACACCCCCACAACTCCGGAGAGCAGGCCGATGATGATAATGACCACCATCACCTCGATGAAGCTGAAACCGAGACGTCGTCGTCGGGTGCGGGGCTGGGACATGGCGGGCTTGGAAGTGTTCATTTTGGAATACGCTAGAACAACTGGCCCGCATGTGCAATGCCGAAACCACGTTTGGCAAAACTACGCTTGCGGTGTTTCCACTCCGGAGGCGTCCTCCAACACCTCCTGTTCCAGTTCAGCTTGCCGGAGCCCAGCCTGCTTGCCCGCAGAAAACGCGAGGTTCCAAATGACGGCGACGATCACGCTGATGCCGATGATATGGATGCCAAGGAGCATCATTAGAGGTTATGCGGACAGTGGGTTACAACGGGAAGAATTCAGGAGTCAGAATTCAGAATTCAGGAATTGGCGCGGCTCAAGGAGTATGGAGACAACCCGTCATTAAAAAGTATGAATCGCTGAAAAATCACCGCAGAGTCGCAGAGAAAAAATGTTTCCAAAAACAAGCCTCTGCGTCCTTCGCGTCTCTGCGGTGAATCGAAACTTGGCTCCGTTACAGGCTTTTTGCGAGGCCATCATCAATCAGTAGAGGCAGAGTCGGATAGGCAGGGATTGCTCGAATCCATAAAGGCTGAGCGGACTGACGAGGAAGCGGTTCATGAGGAAGAAGAGCACCAGTCCAACAATGGGCGCGAGGTCAATGCGGGTGCGAGGCAGATAGTGCTGGAGAGGTGTGATCAGAGGATCGGCGAGAACATGGACCACCCGGACCACCGGATTGTTGAGTGCGGGGTTGACGAGCGTGAGGAAGAACCAGACGAAGAGGATGAGCATGGCAAAGACGAACAAGCTCTGGCAGACGACCGCCGTGCTTTGCAGCCCGTGGCCCCCAAGTTGCCAGAGAAAATCAGCTCCGGACCCTCCGGAAAACAACTGGCCGAGACTGCGGAGTGTGGCCGGAATCAGTGCCTGTGCAAAGATCACCACCAGCAGCGAGGCATACGCGCTCAGGTGCGCAAGTCCCACCGGCATCCAAGTTTCGCACCACACCCAGAGCGGACGAGTGCTGCGGGCGATGAAACGCACAATCGGATTGTACGGATCAGCGCTCACCCAAGTGAGGACGACCGCCGCGATGATCACCCATTTGTAAAGGAAGAGTCCAAAACAGACCCCTCCCGCAAGAGCGTCCAGCACCGGCGACATCAGGCTGTCGCCTCTGCCTTCAAATCCCGAACGGGCGTGAACGACTCACCGCAGCCGCACTGGTGGCCGCTCGTGAGTTGTTCAAACACGAAACCCTGTTCGACGAGGTTTTTACTCGTGTAGTCTATCCGCACCGGACCAAGGATGTCGGTCAGGCACTCACGATCCACGACCACCTGCACCCCCTCGCTTTCCAGCATCACGTCGGCAACTCCCACCTCCTCCGAGCCGTTCCATCCCAACTCGTATTTCCAACCCGAACAACCTCCGGGCTTCGCGTCAATCCGCAGGTACGACTCCTCCAGCGGTTTTGCTTCCGCAGTGCAGGCGTCCTTGAAAACCTGCGCAGCCTGCGGCGTCAGTTGCACTTGGGGCAGTTCCATCATTTCTGTCATTTTCTGTACCCAAACTTAATGTGAAAATCACCGCAGAGTCGCCGAGAGTACCGAGAAAAATCTGTTAAAAACAGTTCTCTGTGTCCTCTGCGTCTCTGTGGTTAATCGAAACATAGTTCCGTTTCAGACTTTTTGTGTCAGTAGCGTGGGATTTCGGAATCAACCGTCAGCGACCACGCATCAATGCCACCCACCACATTATAAACGTTCTGAAAGCCCTGTTGTGTGAAATATTGCGCGGCTTGCAGGCTACGCCCGCCTTTGTGGCACATGAACACCAGCGGGATGTTGGGATCCCATGAGTTGACGATTTCCTGCGCAAGCGCCTGGTCAATCATCCGGGCACCTGCAACACAAGCGATGGCGCGTTCTTCCGGACCTCGGACATCCAGCAGGGGAATGTCGGGTTGCTTCTTGAGCAGTTCGGCAATGTCCTCGGGTGGTAGGTTCTGCACCTCGACCGGAGGTGGTGGCGGAGTGAACTCCAAATTCGGATGGGCTTCCTTGAACAACTCCCCCAACTCCCCGTTTCCGGACATCTCCTCAATGATGTCGCAACCGCCAACGAATTCCTTGTTGACGTAGAGTTGCGGGATCGTCGGCCAGTTCGCGTACTCCTTGATGTCATGGCGGATGCCCTCGTCGGAGAGTACGTTGAACGTCTCGAACGGCACATTCCACCCCCGCAAGGTCTCGATCACGCGGGAGGAAAACCCGCACTGCGGGGCATCCGGCGAACCTTTCATGAAGAGAAACACCGGAGCACTGGAAACCAGGGACTCGATTTGGGATTTGGGATCATTGGAAGCCGCAGCTTCACCATCGTCGTTGGAAACAACATTGAATTTCATGGGACTCCTTGCAGGACTGTTGGTTCGGAAGCAAGTGCAGGTCTGCTCTGCCTGAAACCGCACCAAATTGGTCCGGATTCCGGGCAAGAACGTTTCTCACTTAACCACTGTAAGCGAGGATGGGCGGGAAGTCAATGCTTATGCGGTTTCCAAGGCCAGCAGATGCTGCTCGAAATGTTGCTTGGCAAAACGTTCCATCCGCTTAGTTGAGCTGGGAAACGCCGTGCGCACTTCTGGAGCAAAGACGGAAACGCGCAGTTCCTCCAGCATCCAGCGAAACTCGTCGAGCCGTTGCAACTCGGCATGGGCAAGTGAAGTATGCTGAAGCTGTCGCAGCACATCCGGCCACGGCTCAAGCTGGCTGCGCTTGTCAGCATCCTTCAGAGGATCGAGTGCCATCCGCTCTGCCCGGATGCGCAGTGCCCGCAGATAGCGGTGCAGATCGGCCCAACGCACATAGGGAATGTGTCGGGCAAAACGCTTAGGCATCAGCGTCCGCAAGTGCTGCTCCAACTCCGCAACCCCGTCTTTTCCGCGAGACAGCGCGAGTTTGTGCAAAGCTTGACGAGTGGTCGCGTGGTCAGACAGCAGCGCTTCCAGCACCTCAATCACGCGGGGCGAAAGCTTCCGGAGCTTGATTGCTGCGGCATTTGCCCGTGCCTCAAACTCCGGCTCGGACTTGATCCACGGTCCATCGAAGAGAAAGGCATGAACCGCCTCCCGGACATCGGACTTACACTCGGCAACTGTCCCGAAGGGCGCAAGCGCATCCCGGAGATTCCGGAGGTCGGCCAAATCCTTTTCGAGCCACGCGAGGTCCGGCCCCACTGCGAACGCGAGCAGTTCCCGCAAGGCTGGAGCCGTCTGCTCCTGCGCCTCCTCCTGCGTGGCGAACAGCCGCCGATGCACCCCGTTTTCGTTCTTGAGCAGTCCGGGAAACGCATAAATCGGGATGCCTGCCAGCGCATCGAGTTCAATGCGTTTCGGCAGTTTTCCAAAGTTCCAGCCGCTGATCTGGTCGAGATTCCACTCGGCCTCGGCCTCTTGCAGCACCACGAGTTGCCGATCCTGCGCCTGTGTTTTGGCAAACTCCTTCAGCGCGGTTTGCCGTTCTTGCAGCAACTGCTCGATTTCCCGCCCCTGCGACACCACGCGGTTACGGTTGTCGCGCAGTTCAAGGCGCGGTTTTAGATATGCCGGAACGCGCTCCCAGTCCCAGTCCTGTGGGGAAATCTGCACTCCCAACTCCTTGTGAACAAGGCGGCTGAGCGCGTTGAGAAAATCATCTTCGTTCGGTTCAAGCAAGTCGGCAAGGCGCTTGGCCGTGTCCGGAATCGGCACGAACTGCTTGCGCTGCGCTTTGGGCAATGTCCGCAAGAGAGACTGGATGCGCTCCTCCCACTGCCCCGGAACCAGCCAATCCAACAACGGCGCACGCAAATGCGGAACCACCAGATCGTGAACTCGCAAGGTCGCGCCGTCACGCTCCTCGCCGGGTGCGAAGGCGTAGTGGAGTTGCAGGCGCGTGGTGCCGACGGTCAGATAATCTGGAAAGACATCAGCCTCCGGTTGTTGCTCTGCGACCCGTTCCAGCAAATCCGCTTCCTGCATGAAGAGAAAATCCTGGACACCCTCCGCGTGTTTCTGCTTGAGCAGGTGGTTGAGGTCGTGGATCGAGGCAATGTTGCGCAAGCGTTCCGTGTAAAACGCCTCGGCTGCGGCTGCAAAAGCGAATTCCCGGTTGCGGCGCACCTTCGCATCTGCGCTGACGAGCCGCTGCTTGAGCTTGTGATTGTTTCGGAAAAACGGAAGATGCGCATGCAAGCGTTCCTCGACCAACCCCTCCCGGATGAAAAGCTGCGTTGCCTCCGCAGGATTGACGCGCCCGTAGGCGACACGCCGCCGAGGAACGATGGGGAGCCCGTGCAGCGTCACCTTCTCATCCACCTGCACGATTCCGGATTCCTCGTCAAAACGCGGAAAGGAGTAACTTTTGCGACAAAGGCCCCCGCCAAGGGTTTCCAGCCAGCGCACATCAATGTTGGCGACTTTGCGGGCGTAGAGCCGCGTGGTTTCAACCTGTTCTCCCGCCAGCACCCACGGTCCCGCCTTGCCATGCAGTCCGGACCCCGGAAACACGAACACCTCTTTGCCGCCGCCCGTGCGATACTTCGATTTCTCGTCCTTCTGTGCAATCTGGTTGAGCAGTCCGGAAAGCAGGGAACAGTGAATCGCCCGATAATCTGCGGGATTGTCGTTGATGACCAGCAGCTTTGCATCGCGCAGGATGCCTGCAAGCTGACGGTGGATATCGCGCCACTCGCGCATCCGCACAAACGAAAGAAAGTGCGCTTTGCAAAACTTGCGTAGTTTGTTCTCGCTGCGCAGCGCATCCCACTCGTCGTGGTAGGCGTTCCAGATGTTGAGCAGGGTGAGAAAATCGGACTCTGGATTCACGAAAACCCGGTGTTGCTGCCGGGCCTGCTCTTTTTTTTCCAACGGAAACTCGCGGGGATCCTGAATGGAAAGACCCGCCGCGATCACCAGCACCTCAACCAGCGCCCGTTCTTCGTACGCCTCCAAAAGCATCCGGGCACTGGTCGGTTCAATCGGAATTTTCGCCATTTGCCGCCCACGCGCCGTGAGGCGGTAATCGTCAGCAACCGCGCCCAACTCACGAAGCAGCCGGAACCCCTCCTTGACCGCCGGAACCGCCGGAGGGTCAAGAAACGGGAAGTTGCGGATACGCTCCACTCCAGAGGCATTGGGATCACCCAACTTGAGGTGGAGCATTTGCAGAATCACGCCCGCGAGGTTGGAACGCAGGATTTCCGGTTCGGCGTACTCCCGCAGTTGCGCGAAAGTTTCCTCCGCATACAGCCGGATGCACACGCCCGGAGCGACCCGTCCGGCGCGTCCGGCGCGTTGCAAGGCGTTGCTCTGCGCGATCATCTCGACGGGCAGGCGTTGGATGCGTTGACGCGGGCTGTAACGACTCACGCGCTGGAGTCCGGAATCGACAACATAGCGGATGCCCGGAATCGTCAGGGAGGTTTCCGCAATGTTGGTGGCGACCACCACTTTACGGAGACTGTCCTCGCGGAAAACGCGGTTCTGCTCCGCCGCCGTGAGCCGTCCGAAGAGCGGCAGGATTTTCACTTCACGCTTGCCCCCGCCGCCTGAAAGTCGTTCTGTGGTTTCCCGGATTTCCTGCTCGCCGGGCAGGAACACGAGCAGATCGCCCTCCCACGTCGTGTCCAAAATCTCCCGCACCGTTTCCACCACCGCATCCGCAACCGTGCGTTCCCCGGCTTCCTCTGCACGGGGATCGAGCGGTTGCCACTGCACCTCCACCGGGAACGCCCGTCCGGAAACTTCCACCACGGGCGCGTTTCCAAACGCCTCGGAAAAACGGTGAGTGTCGATGCTTGCGGAGGTGATGATCACCCGCAGGTCCGGGCGTTTGGGCAGGAGTTGCTGGAGGTAACCGAGCAAGAAATCGACGTTGAGGGAACGCTCGTGCGCCTCATCGACAATGATCGCGTCGTAGGCGTTGAGGAAGCGGTCGCGTTGCGTTTCAGCGAGCAGCATCCCGTCCGTCATGAACTGGACGAGCGTGCGGGGAGATGTTTTTTCGGAAAAACGGATACGGTAACCCACGAGGTCGCCAAGCTCCGTTTCCAATTCCTTGGCAACTTGTCGGGCAATCGAGGTCGCCGCCACCCGTCGGGGCTGGGTGCAGGCGATCTTGGCTTTGCGTCCAAAACCGGCTTCCCAACAGAGCTTGGGAAGTTGCGTGGTCTTGCCGGAACCGGTCTCTCCGGCAACGATCAAGACCTGATGCGACTGGAGGTGTTCCTGGAGTTCTTCGGCGTGGAGGGCAATCGGAAGCTCTTCCGGAATCGCAATGCAGGGGCTTAACGATTCGCGTTCGGCTCGTACTTTGACGGAAGCCTCCGCTTGTTCCAACAGACGGAGGTAGGACTCCTCGCCGGACGAGTCGCGCTTCAGGCGCTGTTGGAGTTTTCGGAATTGGAAACGGAGGGGGTGCTGATCGCGGAGCATCGCCTGCGGGATCAAGTCACGCAGCTGCTCCAGATCAGTGGTGGAAATGGAGGAGGGAAAAGGAGGAGGGTGGGTGGATGGGGGTGGATTCACAGAAAAAGATTTGCTTTATCACAAATATTACCAGACAATACCGACTCTGGATGAATTGATGCTGAGAGTTACCCATGCTAGCACAGCAGGAGCGTTCCACACCGAATGTAGACAGGTTCTAGAAACATCGGCCTAAAAAGGAATGAAAATGGCTAAAGGCTTATTAATGTATTTTGATATTGACACTGGATACTATCCCGGACTACATCATGGATTAGCCTATCTGATGGGGTCTGTCAATAAAAAGAATGATGTTAAATTTTTCCATATTTTCAAGGAAGATCATCTCATTGAAGTTAAAGATTTAATCGAGAAAAATAATTGAATTTTTCGAAATCACAGATGTGAGCAAACATTTTATTATTGGCGGTGGAGTTCATCCAACATTAGATAAGCAGAATACTTTTAAGGAGTTTCCTAAATTTGATGCGATTTGTGTTGGTGAAGCAGAAATGCCCCTCTTGGAATTATGTGAAGGACTGGACAACAACCATGATATTTATGAAACTTCAAGTTTTATTTTTAAGCTGAAAGATCATGCAGGTAAAATTAGTTTTAAAGCTAATCCAGTTGCAAAATTAATGCATATAGATGAATTGGCAGACCCCGATTATACAGTTTTTGATTATCAGCGTATTATCAACGATAGTGGTGATGTCTTCCCAATGATGCTCGGACGAGGATGTCCCTACAGATGCACCTATTGCGCATCTGCACATTTGTGGAAGGAGTACCCAAATCCAGAAAATTGGGTAAGGTTTCCATCCATCGAAAGATCCATTCGGCTCATAAAAAATAATTTAAAACTTTATCCAAATACACGTTCAATTATTTTTGCAGACGACACCTTTACTGTGAGGAAAGATTGGGTCCATGAATTCTGTGAAGTTTACAAGAAAGAAATTGGGTTACCGTTTGAATGCAATGCGCGTGTTGAAACAATCAATGACAATGTTTGCACGGACTTAAAAAATGCCGGATGCAAATCAGTTGATTTTGGAGTTGAAAGCGGCAGTGAATGGTTAAGAAATAATATCGTTAACAGAAAACACAAGAATGCTCTCATTATTAAGGCTTTCAATACCGTACAAAAACATGGAATTAGAGGATTTTCTTATAATATTGTAGGTATGCCATTTGAAACACCAGAAATGATGAAACAGACATACGATTTGAATAGATCCGATCTGAAATCAGCAAGGTATGGTAGAGCATTTTATTATTATCCATATCCTGGCACAGGCATGCATGAACTAAGCTTAAAATACAAATTACTTCGTTCCGGAATCGAAAAAATGACTGGTTATTTAGAAGCCCCAACCGTGCTTGAAAATCATGCCTCTCACAAAGAGATAAGGAAATGGTTCAAAAAGATCAATTTACTCTTTGCTGTAAGATTAATATGTGACCGTTTTTATGTGCCAAGATTTTTATCTGAAATTTTAGTTTCACTAACCCAAGTGTTCTGGGTTCCATTAGCTGGAATCGTTGAACCAGATAAAAGTAATTTCCTTATGAAAAAGATAAATTCAAAAATTAAACTTATTGTAAAAAAACTCCACCAACCTGGCCATGCTATTTACGACTCCCATGATGTCAGAAAAATTGAACCCATAAATTGATACTTGGCAATGGCTATAAAAAGCGTTTGGATTGAAGAAGGGTGTGTTACCTGTGGGAATTCAGAAGAGGTTTGCCCAGAGGTATTTAGAATCGACATCGAGGCCGGGACTGCAACTGTATTAGCTACGGATGACCTCACAGTCCATGATGATAAAATACGGCTTGCGGCAAAGTGTTGCCCTGTAAATGTGATTAAATTTGAGGAAGGTTGAACGGGGAGTTCCCCGCTTGACAGTTGCTGCGGAAAATTTCCAGAATGCGCTGGCAGGCTTTCCCATCGCCATAGGGATTATGCATTCTGGACATAGTTTGGTAGGCGAGGTCG
>LWDU01037486.1_pt1 | contig 19547 bp, 20 predicted proteins | sample 727161 | NCBI WGS metagenome assembly LWDU01 (sample SAMN04566230, study PRJNA314399) | hydrothermal vent metagenome | isolation source: deep sea hydrothermal plume seawater | place: Mexico: Gulf of California, Guaymas Basin | collected 2004-07-11
CCAACCTGCTTGCGGATCTTATCAATCGCTTCCTCGCGGTAGGCCGCCATCGTCCAGTCACCGGAAAGCCCGGCAATCTTGTGCGTGAAATTGCGCAGCATGTCCCGGCCATGCACGGTGTGCACGACTTCGGGGTGGAACTGCGTGCCATAGAAACGGCGCTCAAGGTCTGCGATGATTGCCAGCGGCGCGCCCGGTGATTTCGCAATCACGCCAAAGCCCGGGGCCAGCTCAGCGACATGGTCGCCATGGCTCATCCAGACTTCTTCCTTGCCGTCCTCGCCCCCAAACAGGCCCTCCAGCAGCTCACTGTCGGTGACCTGCTCGATAAAAGCGCGGCCAAACTCACGGCTGGTGCCACTTTCAACGCGCCCGCCCAGCTGCTGCATCATGACCTGCTGGCCATAGCAGATGCCCAGCACCGGCACGCCCCGCTCAAATACCGCCTGGTCCGCACGCGGGCTGTCATCCCAGGTGACGCTCGCAGGCCCGCCAGACAGGATGATCGCCTTGGGGTCAAAGCTGTCCAGGAACGCGCCGTCCACCTTGTTGAAGGGATGGATTTCGCAATAGACGCCGCTTTCGCGAAGGCGCCGCGCAATCAGCTGGGTAACTTGAGAGCCGAAATCGACAATCAGGACGTGCTCGTGCTTGTCTGCAACGGAATCGGGTGAACTGGCCATGCGAGCCTCCTAGCCGCTTATGGCCGGGGCTGGAAGGCCTCATGCTGTCGGTGACGAAGCCAGAAGCCGCGCTAGCTTATCAGCGTATTCAATGCATCGGCGTACCAGATCGAATTCAGGCTCAACGCTTCATCATGCACGGGGTCTCTGGACGACGCTTCCAGACGGGCTGAATGGACGCCGACAAGCCGCCAGCGCCCCGCATCGTTCTTGCCTGCACCGGCCTTACGCATGATGACCGGCGCGCCGCTAATACCGCGATGGGTGCGTGCATCGGCAAGGAAATATCCCTCGCCCCCGAAACGCAGCCCAAAGGACGAAGCCAGGGTCGCCTGACGCGCGACAGGAAGATGATGAAGCGCATCGTCAAAGCCAAGCGGATAACCAAGAATCAGGAATGTCGACCCGATCTCGAGGGGCTCGTCCGAGGCCACGATATCCTCGCGCGTGAATGCACTCATCACGACCGTCTTCGGCAAGGCGGACGCATCAATTTCGATCGCAACGATATCGACCATGCCCGCCCCGTCACTGAGTTCCAGCCAGCTATTGCGCCCGCCTTGGTAGAGCGGGATCGAGAACCCCGTCGACTGGCCGAGATCGTTCTTGTCCGTATGGAATTCCAGCTCGACACGATCTGGGCGATGATCTGCCGGCTCGTCGAACAGGACGTGCCGGCTGGTCACCAGGAAAAGCCGCCGGCCCCGCTGGAAGAAAAAGCCCGATGCATTGGTGAGCGGCTGCTGACCATTGAAGGTCCGCACGCGCGCTGTCGTCAGAAGTACCGGCTCAATCAAGTGCACCCTCCCTTGGCAGGACGCAGCCCTCCCCAGCCTGTTTGAAAGGGCGGTTACAATCCCAGCCATCTCCATTGTAATTGAGGTGCGCGTTCGCAGGTACAATTACGCGTTCACAGGACGTCGACATCTGCAGGAACCCCCGCTCACAGGCCCAGCCGCTGCCATATCGGCTGCTCGTCAGGTATCCATTCCCCGGCAGGTCGATCCGGTCGCAGCTTAGCCCCTCCTTGACGTATCCGCGTTCGCATTCCCAGCCGGTTCCGAAATCAACATCCGAGAGGAAGGCATTAGCTGGAACTTTGAGTTCACGACAGACGCCGCCGTCGCGTTCAAACCCGCGATCGCACCTCCAGCTCGACCCATTATTGTCGAGATAGGCATTGGCAGGGACGAAAATTTCGACGCATTTGTCGACCTGCCTGTCAAAACCGTGAACGCATTCCCAGCCGCGGCCATAGACCGCCTTTGTCGCATAAGCATTGTCGGGCACGACGATTTCAGCGCATTCGCCCGCCTCGCGCACGAAGCCCGGATCGCATGTCCAGCTGTTTCCAAACGACCTCGACGTCGCATTCTCAGGGACCGGGCTGTCCGCCTGGGCTTCAGCTGGCAGGACTGTCAGTAGACAGGCAAGCGCAATGATAAGGCCGGCATGAAGCCAGGGCATAGGCCTGTAGGTCAAGGCATCGGCATTGCGCACTCGGCGCGCAGCGTCAACCGTGTGCCCATCGGGGCGTTTCAAAACGCGATTGGTCATCAGTTTCCTTGAATAGCGATCAGTGTCGCCTGCAGGAGGAGAGCGAGGGCTGCCGGACGCTCAACGTCGCGCGTGCAGTCCAGGCAGAAGGAACGCCATGGGCGTTTTGGTCTATGTCGAACTCGACAGTCTGGTGGCAGGGACATGCCCGCAACTCTCGCGCAATACCGGAACCTGAAGGCGGTGTTTGTTGCGCTCTGGACTGCTCATATAGGGATCATTGCGCCAATTACCCGCGCAATTCGGCCTATCAATGGTAATTCGTTTCGCGTCACGTGGAGTTCCGCGCCACCCAAAGTCCCGGAATCAGTTCGCAGCACCTCGACAGTGCACGTTCGCTCCAGAATCGGATGAACTGGCCATGCAGCCTCCCAACCGCTAATGGCTGGGGCTGGAAGGGCTAATGCGACCAGCCCACCGGAAAGGACATGCCGCATGACACAAGCCAGAGACTTCGCCGCGCAAGGGATGCAGGCGCTTCAGAGACAGGACGGCCCTGCGGCTGAAACGGCGTTGCAGCGGGCGATTGATCTTGGCTGGCCGGGTCCGGATATCTGGGTCGCGCTCTCTTTTGCCAAATCCCTTCAGGGCGATATGGCCGGGCGCGTCGCGTCGCTTGAAAAAGCCATACAGGTTGACCCATCAAGCGTGCGGGCGCGGCTTCACTATGGTCAGGCACTCGTTGGCTCCGGCAGGCCAAAGGATGCCGAAGCTGCCTTCCGCCGGGGACTAGCGGACATCACGCCTCACCTGATCCGGACGCAGGAGATACACCAGCTCATCACAGCGGCAGAAACCTTCCTCGCTGGCCCCGGTGAGCAGACCCCCTCCCCTGCTGATGAACTCGCAGAGGCGCTCGACAAGTTCGCAGAGGATCACGATCTCGGCGCGGCGCCCGATGACGACCTGTTCCGCCAGAGCCTCGATTTCCTGACAGGCAAGGCGACCTTCTACCCATCCCAGCCGACGCGTTACTTCTATCCGGGGCTTCCAAACCGGCAATTTTATCCATTGGATAGTTTCAGCTGGACCGGCGCGCTCGCCGCCCAGACCGAAACGATCCGCGGTGAACTCGAAACCCTGCTCAGCGAGAAGGCGGCCGCGGAAGCTGGCTTCACACCTTATGTTGAATCGGCTGGCCGCGAAGGGGCTGGCGTCTCCCACCCGCTGCTTGATAATCCTGACTGGAGCGCCTTCTACCTCATCAAGCAAGGCAAACGGATCGAAGAGAATATCGCTCGCTGCCCAAAGACATGGGCGGCCATCGAAGCCATCGGCGAGGCCGTAAACCCTGCCCCTGCCCCTTCCGTCCTGTTCTCCAGGCTGGAACCCGGCGCTGCCATCCCGCCCCACCACGGACAGATCAATACAAGGCTCATCTGCCACCTGCCAATCATCCTGCCGGGCGATTGCGGCTTCCGGGTCGGCAATGAGACCCGCGAATGGAAGGATGGCGAGGTTTTCGTCTTCGATGACACGATTGAACACGAAGCCTGGAACCGCAGCGACAAGGCACGCTACGTCCTCATCTTCGAAATCTGGCACCCTGACCTGTCAGAGCGCCAGCGGGGCCTCATCACTGAGTTCTTCAAGCTTGGGCAAAGCCAGGTCTCTTCAGCAGGCTGAATCCTTCCCAACCCAAGGGTGCGGGCTTTTCGTAAACTCCGGTAACCCTAGGCCTTTGCGCAACTAGAAGTGTAAGCATTCTCTGCGTTGTTTTAGAACAATATTTTATAAACTGTTCGCCGGTATATAGAAAACGTGTTCGCTACACGCCTGATAATCGCCCTCCTGCTGTCGATCGCGGGTGCCAGCGCAGCTCATGCCGACGACGCCTGCGCCTCGTTGAGCCCGCTGCTGCGCACGGTGAACACGGTCTTCGAGATTTCTCACGCGCCAACGCGCCGGGCCAAGATGCCGCTTGTGGGTGAACTGGACGCGTCCTTGGGCGAAATTTCACTCATCGACCTTTATGGCGACATGGACCCCGAGGAGCTTGATGTCCGCCAGACGGCGATGATCGTATTCGTCGCAGAACTATCGATGGTCATGGAGCGGCTAGACAGCGCTGACGGTGACGCGGCCCTTCAGCTCCTCGACCGGGGGGTCCCGAACCTCGTTCGCGCTGAAATCGCCCGCCTAGAAAAGCAGCTGTCCTGCTCGGTTAGCGACAGCTGGGCTGAAGAACCAACAATGCGACCTGATGCCATGAAGGCAGGAAGCCTAGGCGATGCCGCCCGCTCGACGGACAATCTGCAATTCGAAAGCGAAAGCGCCAGCCTCGCCTACCGCCAATCTGCGGCGCATCCGACGCCTGGTTCTGAAGAGACCTCCACCAAGGGCGGCGCCGGGCCGCTTTCCGCGCTCGGCTTTCCGCTCCTGGTGACGCTGGCCCTGCTCGTCGGCACCTCCTACTGGTTCCGCCCGCGCATTCGTCGCTGGAAAAAGCGAGCAGAGCGCCATGTCTGCTACCGAGAAGTGCCCGTCCGCCTCGGCAGCGACATCCACGACCTCACCATTGTCGACTTCAATGTCGGCGGCCTCCGTATCAAGCATGATGGCAGGATTACCCGCCGCCGCGCGATCTGTTTCGAGCTCGACGACGTCTGGCTGCGTGGCCATGTGGTCTGGGTGAATGATTGCTATGCCGGCATCCGTCTTGCCCGCCCGCTGAGCGATGAGCAGGTCTCGATGCTCTGCTTCAACACTCGCCGACAGGCAGCAGAAGCTGGCGCGCCCAGCGGTCTCGCATCAGCTTAGCCAGCCTCGCCGCTCTCGGCATCAGGATCGATCCAGCTCACCTGCTTTGGATGCAGGTGAAAGCTGATCTTCTCGTCGGCCCGCGTCGTCAGCTCGACATAGCGCCGCAGCAGGCCCTTGCGCTCCTCCAGCGTGATGACACTGCGCGGGATCGCCATTGCAGGATGGGCCCAGCGAAACAGGATATGCGGCTTCAGCCAGAGCGTATCCTCGCCGAACTCGGCCCAGAGCATGCCGCGATAATGCACCCGCGGAAAACGCCCCCGCCCCAGCGTGACCAGCATCAGCCGCTTGCCCGCAAACGTCTCCGGCAGTTCTGCCTGATAGACCCGCGCCAGTGTCCGCCAACCGCTCGCCCAGGACAGGAAGGATACAATCCCCACCCACATCGCCCCGAAGAAAATCGGAAAGGCGAGGACGATGACCCACACCATCATGCCGCTTCGCTGGCTCCAGACGTAACAAGAGCCCGCTCACGAAACCGGTTCATAAGCGTCACCAGCTGCGACCCGCGCACCTTGTAGGGCTCTGTCAGGCGCACGCGCCCATACATCAGAATGCCTGACAGGCGCGGCAGCGCTTTGCGCTTCTCCTCGGTCAGCTTGAAAGCCACCTGCCTTGAGGCAGGCATCCCCTTGCCGCCGGAATAATGCAGGCTGAATTCCGACACTTCAGACCAGCCGATCTTGCCAAGCGACTTGAACTCGCTCGACTCAAATCCGTCGCGGTCCAGCGTCAGCCAGCCATGCCTGAACAGCGCCGCACACACCCCGACCAGCGTCGTCATGGCGAAGAACACGGTCAGCCACACGCTGATCTCTTCAGTCGGCCCATTACCGGTCCAATTGGTAAAAGCCAGCATCGCCGCCAGCAGCGCGCTCGCGCTTGCCAGCACAAGATATTGCCGGTTCGTGGCGCGCAGATGCACAGTCTCTGGAAGCGGTTTCAGCATTGGGTCAGACAATACCGATTCCGGGTCACCGCCTATCCTCTGGCATCCGACAATTACTTTACCAGAGGCTCAACGGCGATTGCGCCGCGCGCCAGTCCAGGCCTCGTAATTGAAACACGAGGACTGGTGACCAAGGTCGCAGGCCTTACCAATATATTCGGTCCCGCGATCTTTTTCTGCCTGCGTCTTGCCCCAGTCTCTCAGATTACCGCCGAATTTGCTGCATCCGGATTTCTCCCCAAGGTCGCAGGCTCGCTCCAGGTAATACATCGCGCTATCATAATCGTACTCGTAACCTTCAATGCCCTGCTCAAACATACTGCCCAGCATATAGCATCCCTCGGCCTGATGCTCCGCAGGCCCGTAGTGGCAGCCTTCATGGAGCACACGGACCGCCGTCTGTGACGCGACCAACTCTGCAGCTCCGCCTTCATCGACCGGAACGAGAACGGGCACCGGGCGCACGGCCGGTGCGCCGGAAGGCGCCACCGTCTGGACGGCTGAGGGTGGAGACGCACCCGTGCAGCCCAGTTCTTCCTGTGCCCAGGCAAGCGCTGCAGGAGGCAATGCCTGCATCTCTGCTGGCATCGTATCGCGTTTGCCATTGATGAAATCATAGATGCCGGAAACAGTCTCGGCAGACGGCTTCTCAAATCTGCAGCCGCCATTGCTGATGCACCGTGCCAGAACGTTCAGCCCGCCTTTTGTATCGCTGAGACCGGACGCACCATGTTGATGCCAGACCATGATCGTATCGGCGCGCGCCGTTTGCGTCAGCGCGATGCGTTGTTCAGACGTCGCCGTCGGAAATTTCTCGATAAGCTCATTCACAGCCGAAATAGCGAGCGACTTCGAATTTGCAGATGTTGGGCAGGCCTGCCCAAAAGCGAGCCCGGCAGACAGGACTGCCCACGCGCTGAGCGCAGCGATCATTCTTAACATATCGTCCCCCGACAAAACTGTGCCGAGCATACGCATCAGGACGTTTGTCACGCAAACACAAAAGCGGCGTTCAGGGCCTCTGACACGTTCAGCCTGTTTTGCGCATCACTGCAAAGAAGAAGCCGTCCGTGCCCGCCGTGCGCGGTGTCAGCCGGACTGACTTCCCGCCCTTCGCGCCCGCCTTCACTTTCGCCGCGCCCTCATCGGTCAGAAGGCCTGAGGCAATCGCCGCATCGGCTGCGCTCTCTTCGGCAAACTCAGGGTGCTCTGCCAGGAAGCCAGCGACCCGGTCCTCATCTTCCTCCATCAGGAAGGAACACGTCGCATAGACCAGCCGCCCCCCCGGTTTCACGAAAGCAGATGCCGCCTCGATGATCTCGGTCTGCTCCTCGATCCGCTTGGCAAGCTGCTTGTCTTTCGCCGCCGCCGCCAGGTACCAGTCCCGGTGCACGGCGCATCGACGAAGACCACATCCATCTGGCCTTTGAGCGCCTCCAGCGCCCCAGGCTCCTTCGGATGGACCAGCTGCACATTATGGGCCCCAGACCGCTTCAGGCGCGGGATGAGCGCAGACAGCCGCCGCCCATCAATATCATAGGCATGGACCTGCCCCTTGCCTTCCATCATCGCCGCCATGGCCAGCGTCTTGCCGCCGCCGCCCGCGCAATAGTCCAGCACCTGCTCGCCCGGCTTGGCATTCGACGCCGCTGCCGCGATCTGCGAGCCCGCATCCTGCACCTCGACCCAGCCCTTGGAATAAGCCGGAATGCTCTCCAGAGACGTCTCGCGCTCGGATGGATCTCGCGCCGGAATATGATAGGCGTTCTTCAGCAGGGGTGAGACTTCAGCATTGGCAGACCGCATCGGCCCACCCGCCTTCTCGGCGTCCACCTTCAGCGTGTTCACCCGGATATCGACATCGGCGCGCACCGCCATGGCCTGCGCCTCGACCACTTTCTCCTCACCAAAGACACGGTCCATCATCGGCTCCATCCAGTCCGGATAGTCACCTGACACCCATGGCTCAGCCGTCACATCCGGCGCCATGACCAGCCGCTCGCGCTCTTCCAGCGTCAGCTTTGACGGCGCGTGTTCCTCATCCATGGCACTGTCGATCTTCATGATGTCCCAGCCCCAGGCGAAGCTCAGCGCGCCAAGCACCAGCGCGCGTGGTTCGTCAGAGCCCATCGCATGCGCAATCGAGTTCTTCTTGCGCAGCGCATCGAGCACCAGCCCGGACACCCAGGCCCGGTCCTTGGAACCGGCATACCGCGCCCGCTTACCCCAGTCGCGCGCAGCCGACTTTACAGGCTGGTGCCGGTTCAGCACATCACCCAGCACATCAATCGCCGCCGCTATCCGTCCACCGTCGCGCATGGTTTTCAAAGCCTCTCTTGCGAAGTCGCCCGTCCTAGCGTCCAATCGGGCAGGAGGAAACAGGGGGCACACATCGCATGAACATCGACCTGCCGGACACGATCTGTCTGGCCACCCGCCGCGACTGGCGCCAGATCGGCGACATCACCGCCGAAGCCTTCTCTGAAGACCCGTTCAATCTCTGGCTGTTTGGCGGTGGGCGCGCCCTGCGCCCCCTCTTCCGGATCATGGCACGCGACATCTATCTGAAGGAAGGCTTCTGCCACCTGCACGGGGACGAGGCGGCCACCATGTGGGCCACCCACGAGTCCAATCTGCAATTCCCGCCGCTTTCGCTGTTTCAGCTCATGGCGGCCCAGATGATCCACGGAAAGAAAGGCGCGATGAAGCGCGGCATGGCCGCAGGCGAAGCGATGGAAAAACACCACCCGCACGCGCCGCACATCTATCTTTTCACCATCGGGACAAGGAAAGCCGCGCGCGGCAAAGGCCTCGGCAACGCCATGCTAGCCCCTGTCCTCGCCGCCGCCGATCGGGAAGGCCTGCCCGTCTATCTGGAGAACTCGAACCCCGTCAATCACGGCTTCTACACCTCGTTCGGCTTCGAAAAGATCGGCGAGTTCAGCGTCCTCGACCAAAGCCCACCCATGGCCCCAATGTGGCGAGAGCCTCAACCCTTGGCATGACCTTCATCATCGACGAGCGCACCTTCAGCGCCATCGCCATCGCGCTGACCATTATCGCCTTCTACCCCTTCATCCGGGCCATTCTGAAAGGGAAGAGCCGCCCGCACGTCTTTTCCTGGTTCATCTGGGCTGGCGTCACCTTCACGGTCGCGACAGCGCAGTTTGCCGGCGGCGCCGGCGTCGGAAGCTGGCCGCTCGCGCTCTCCGGTCTCCTCACGGGCGGCGTTGCGTTGCTTGCGTTGTCGAAATCGGCAGATACCTCGATCTACCGTTCGGCCCCTCTGGTGGGTGACCGCCGACCCACTTTCAGCCGTCCTCATTCTCACCAGCGTGGACCTCCTCGGTTTCGGCCCCTCCATCCGCAAGGCATGGGTGCTTCCCCATGAAGAAAACGCACTCTTCTTCACAGTCGGCGCCATCCGCAATGGCGTCGTCATCCTGGCGCTGGAGCACCACTCATGGACAACGGCCCTTTTTCCTGCCGCCGTCGGGGCAGCGTGCCTGCTCTTTGTCGCTTTCATCCTGTTGCGCCGTCGCATGCTCAGACCAGTCTCACGGGTTGCGTCGGGAGGGCGATGAAAGGGCTGGCGTCGCGGCGGTCGCTCTAGCAGCCCTCGCCGGTGCGCTGCCATCTTGAGGAGTTGAAAACCGTCATGGTCCCGTCGCCGGTCTCGACTTCGAAGCTGCTGGAGACACGCACCAGGCTGAACGCGTAATGGACGCGCAAATTGCCGGTCAGAGGGCCGCAAACGATGTGCGCATCCATTGTGGTCACATCACCAGCGGAACTGAATTCCTCATCCGAAATAGTGCACTGGCGATCAGTGTAGGGCTTCAGGAAAGTCTGATCGACCACGCCCAAACTATTGTTGCCAGCATCGATACAGATTGACCCGCTGCTGGTTTCGCGCTCGGTCTCTGTGCCATCGGGCATGGTCTGCTTCACATAGGAGGCGTCGGTCCACGCCCCCGTCCCGAAGTCACCCGAAACCTGCGCCAGACCCGGTAATGCCGGCACAGCCAAAGTCAGTCCGGCAAGCGCCAGACGCGTGATGGAAGATGTCATTTACTGCGTCCCCGAACTCATGTCTTGCTCAGGATAAACGCCGCCAACACCCCGTCAATTCGCTTTGTAGCTACCGCCCGATCGAATAGTTCGGCGCTTCCCGCGTCATCGTCACATCGTGGACGTGGCTTTCAGACAGGCCCGCGCCGGTGATCTGGACGAACTCGGCTTTCTCATGAAGCTCGGTGATCGTCTTGGCGCCCACATATCCCATGGCTGCGCGGAGACCGCCGACCATCTGGTGCAGGATATTGCCGATCGGCCCCTTGAACGGGACCTGGCCTTCAATGCCTTCCGGCACCAGCTTGTCGCCCGACACTTCCTTCTGGAAATACCGGTCAGCCGAGCCGCGTGACATCGCGCCAAGCGAGCCCATGCCGCGATAGGCCTTGTAGCTGCGTCCCTGGAACAGGAAGACCTCACCCGGTGCCTCTTCGGTACCGGCAAAGGCAGAGCCCATCATCGCCGTCGAGGCCCCTGCGGCCAGAGCCTTGGCAAAGTCGCCAGAGAATTTGATGCCGCCATCGGCGATGATCGGTGTGCCGGACTTTGCTGCCGCATTGGCGCAGTCCTCGATGGCCGTCAGCTGCGGCACGCCTACACCCGCGACGATGCGCGTCGTACAGATCGAGCCTGGGCCGATGCCGACCTTTACCGCGTCCGCACCTGCATCGATCAACGCCTTGGTAGCGTCGCCCGTCGCGACATTGCCTGCAATGATCTGGACAGAGTTGGAGAGCTTCTTCGCGCGTGTCACGGCGTCCAGCACGGACTGCGAATGGCCATGCGCGGTGTCGATCACGACCGCATCCACGCCCGCCTCGATCAGCGCCTGCGTGCGCTCAAAGCCTGCATCTCCGACAGTAGACGCCGCAGCAACGCGAAGACGCCCCTGCTCATCCTTGGCCGCCGCCTTTTCCATGTCCTTGACCGTCAGCAGACCGACACACTTGCCAGCGTCATCGGTGATGACCAGCCGCTCGATACGGTGCTTGTGGAGAAGCTGGCGGGCGGCCTCGATGGGCTCTTCCATCGTGACGGACACGACATTGCGGGTCATGAACTCGGCGACTTTCCCATTCGGGTCGTCGACAAAACGCGTGTCACGATTGGTGATGATGCCGACAACCGTGCCATCTGCCTCGACCACGGGCACGCCGGAGAAACCGGTCCGCGCCTTGATGTCGTTCAGCTCTTTCAGGCTGGCCGTCGGGGCGATGGTGATGGGGTTCATCACGACGCCGCTCTCATACTTCTTCACCTGCGTGACCTGACCGGCCTGCTCCTCAACGGTCAGGTTACGATGCACGACACCGATACCCCCAGCCTGCGCCATCGCAATGGCAAGGCGCGCTTCGGTCACCGTATCCATGGCGGCTGACAAAAGCGGAATGTTGAGGGGGATGGCTTTGGTCAGCCAGGTCGACGTGTCCACATTGGTGGGCATAACTTCGCTCGGGCCGGGCTGCAGAAGCACGTCATCGAAAGTAATTGCTTGTCGGATTTTCATGTGGGGAGCTCCCTTTTTGGCCCCTTAATAGAGTCGCGGGCTTTCGGAAACCCCTTTTTGCAAGGAAAACTGAAACCGATCGTAGCCGTGCTTCACCGCTCGCCGCGATCAAACCACAGCGCAGAGTTTGGCCCGCGTCAAAAACCCGTTACACCTTCGTGGTTTGACCCGGCCGGACTGGCTGCAAGCGGAGGTTTCACAGATGATCAGGACACTCATCAGCACAATAGGCATGGCAGCCCTCATCGCAGCCTGCTCACAGGCCTCCGATCCGCAGGACAGCGAATCTGCCGCTGCACCACAGTCAGATGAAGCCACTGCTGAGACCGCATCGGTCAGCACAGAAAACCTCTCCGACATCGTCAGAGTGCTCGCCTCTGACGAGTTCGAGGGCCGCGCCCCCGGTACGCCAGGCGAAACAAAGACGGTCGAGTACCTGATCGAGAAGTTCGAAGAGATCGGCCTGGAGCCCGGCGGGCGCGATGGCGGCTGGACCGACCCTGTCACCCTGCTCCATTCACGCGTCGTCGACCTTCGCACCCTCAATGTTGAGGCCGAGGGCACCGCGATCGACATGCGCCAGGGCCGCGACATCGAAATCAGCTCGGCCAATCCACGCGAAACCATCGCGATTGAAGACGCCGCTGTCGTCTTTGTCGGCTTCGGCGCCAGCGCACCAGAGCGCGACTGGAACGACTATGGCGACATTGACCTCACCGGAAAGGTCGCGCTCTTCCTCGTCAACGATCCTGACTTCGGCGTTGCCGAAGATGACCCGGTCGCAGGCCGCTTCGGCGGCAACCGGATGACCTATTATGGCCGCTGGGCCTACAAGTTCGAGGAGGCTGCCCGCCGCGGCGCCGCGGCTGCCCTCGTCATTCATGAGACAGAAGCCGCAGGCTATGGCTGGAACGTTGCCGCCTCAGGCCCGGGCGACAATTACGCCGTCGCGAGCGACGGGTCCGGCAAGCCATCGGTCGACCTTCAGGGCTGGCTCCACCTCGACATGGCAAAGCAATGGATGGAGGCTGCCGGTCAGGACCTCGATGCCCTTCGCATTGCAGCCCGCAGCGAGGACTTCGAAGCCTTCACGCTTGAGGGCCTCACCTTCAATGCAGACCTCGGCCTCGAGGTCGAACGGATCGAAAGCCAGAACGTCCTCGGCAAGATCACAGGCACAGAACGCCCGGATGAAACCATCATGCTCTCGGGCCACTGGGACGCCTATGGCAAGGGTATCGCTGACGCGCGGGGCCGCACCGTCATGCCCGGCGCAAATGACGACGCGCTCGGCATGGCTGGGATCATGGAAATCGCCCGCATACTTAAAGCCAGTGAACCGCTGGAGCGTACTGTCGTCGTGGCCGCATGGACCGCCGAAGAAAGCGGCCTTCTCGGCTCAGAAGCCTATGCGCAGGATCCGATCTATCCGCTTGAGACCACGGTCGCGAACTTCACCCTCGACATCCTCAACACCGCCGGTCCGGCAAAGGATGTCATCCAGGTCGGTGAGGGCCAGAGCGAGCTTGAAGACATGATGGCCGAAGCCGCCGACGCGCAGGGCCGTTACGTCTCGCCCGAAGGCCTGCCGCAGAACGGTCTTTTCTATCGCGCAGACCATTTCTCGCTCGCCCGGCGCGGCGTGCCGGTCATCCTCATCATGGGGATTGCAGGCGGGCCCGACCTCGTCGAGGGCGGCCGTGAAGCCGGCGCTGAATGGGTCGCTGGCTATATCGCCAACCGCTACCACAACCAGAACGACGCCTGGGACCCTGACTGGGACCTTCGCGGCGCCGCGCAGGATGTTGAGCTCATCCTCGAAATGACACGCCAGCTTGCGAACTCCACGAAGTGGCCTGCGATTAAGGAAACCTCCGAGTTCGTCGACATCCGCAACGAAAGCGCTGCCGCGCGCAATTAAGGTACTGCCGCTCCGCCACGACGCCTTGTCGAGAAGGACAGGCGTGGTAGCGGGGACGGAGGGCCTTAATTCTTCTTTAATTTTTTGTTCCGTTTCACCCGAATGGGTGATGCGGCTTCGTTCCATCCACTGCTAGCGTCTTTCCAAAATCAAGACAGCGCGACCTGCTGCTGTATGATTTTGGGGGACTGAAAATGGCGGACAATACGACCTCGCCGTGCCGCGCGGGAAGCGGCCGGGCGTTAACACGGACATCGAAAAAGGGGCTTGCGAGACTGCTGATGGTGTCGACGGCCATCGCGATTGCGCCGTTTCTCATTCCAGAATCTGTCATAGAGGCCGCCGCGCAGGTTGGCCCGCCGGGCCCTCCAGGCCCACCCGGACCGCAGGGCCCAGCCGGACCGGAAGGTCCCGGTTATAGCGGCCCGCCTCCGCCTCCCGGACCTCAAGGTCCGCAAGGAGATTCAGGCCCGCCCGGACCGCAGGGACCACAAGGCCCAGCCGGTGACGATGGAATGCAAGGCCCTCCCGGGCCACAAGGGGCACCAGGAGATGACGGCGCGCCGGGGCCGACCGGGCCGCAGGGCGTCCCAGGACCTCAAGGACCGCAAGGCGCACAAGGCGACGACGGAGCAACCGGGGCGCAGGGCGTTCCCGGACCGCAAGGTCCTCAGGGACTTGCAGGGAATCCCGGTGCAGACGGCGCACCCGGTCCTCAAGGACCTCCCGGACCCATGGGTGCCCCCGGCAATGATGGCGCGACCGGTTCAGATGGTGCGCCTGGGCCTGTCGGTCCGCAGGGTGCCCCGGGACCTCAAGGCCCAACCGGGCCGCAAGGCAACGCTGGGGCAACAGGCGCTACAGGTGCCGCAGGCCCGGCAGGGCCCGCTGGACCGGCTGGAACGACCGGCGCAATCGGTCCGGCTGGACCGGCGGGCGCAACAGGACCGGCAGGTCCTGCGGGCACCACAGGCGCTGCCGGTCCCGCAGGTCCTCAGGGTCCAGCTGGCTCGGACGGCGCGGCAGGGGCGCAAGGCCCTGCAGGTGCGCAGGGGCCAGCGGGCGCCGATGGTGTTGCAGGTCCCCAGGGCCCGGCAGGCGCCTCAGGTGTTGACGGCGAGGACGGTAAGGACGGAGAGGATGGCGAAGACGGTGAGGACGGCGAAGCAGGTCCTCAAGGTCCAGCCGGTCCGGCAGGCGCTGACGGCGCGCAGGGCGAGCAAGGCCCCGCAGGTCCGGCCGGCCCGGCTGGTCCCGCAGGCCCACCCGGACCACCCGGCACCGATGCCGAGATGGTCGAGACCGTGACTACGATCGTCAATGAAGTCACGATCATCCAGAACACGCTCGGCGATGTGGAGGACCTCGACGTCTTTGACGACACAGAAACGGCAAGCTCTGCCTCCGTGTCTGCCGCCGCGCAGTCCTACAGCGTACAGGTCGGCGGAACCGGCAACGCGGTTCGCTCTGCCCCCGGCGACGGCTCTCAGCGTACCATTGTCGGCGCCATCAATATGAACACCGCCTCGATCAACCAGAATGAAGAGGCGATACGGCTGAACACGGCCGCAATCGATACAAATTCGCTGAGGATCGGCTCGCTGGAGAGCCAGTACGTTCTGCTCAACGATGCGGTCCGTGCCTCGACCCGGCGCATCAAGGAGGTTGAGGGCGGTCTCGCTGCGGTTTCCTCGATGCCGGATCTCTATCTGGAAAAGGGTGAGTCCATGTCGGTTGCCGCGGCCATTGGCGGGTATGACGACAATGTCGGCTTCGGCACGGCGATCTCGGTGCGCGCCAATGAGAATGTGACCTTCGGCCTCGTTGCCGCGCACAGCAATGGGCATTCGGCTGGCAAGCTGCAGGGCCAAGCTTGAAATGACGGGCGGCGCAGCTTCAACCCTGCGCCGCCCTCACCTTTTGCGCCTCGCCCCTACTCCACCGGCTCCAGCGGTTTCGGCGCGCTCACCTTGCGCTCGACTTTCTTGCGGGACTTCGGCTTGGGCAGCAGGCGAAAGCGCGACTGGCACCAGGCAAAGCCGACCCCCACATCGATCAGCGCGTCGGCGCGCCCGCACGGGCACATGAACTCCCACACGCCCCAGATACGATAGGTCTCGCCCTCGACCAGCGGCACAGGCTCGCCCGTCACATGGTTCGGCGCAGCGTTCACGCACAGCACCAGGTCGCCATCATTCACGTCATAGGACATGGAGCCAGAATAGCACGAGACCCCGCATCTCCGCTAGAGTTGGCCCGCCAGAGCCAGCCAACCAGAGCCAGCCCCACTACCCCCAGATCGCAGGCCGCACCGCCTGCCAGGGCCGCGCCTCTTCGAGCTGGCCCGCCAGCCGGAACAGCGTGCCCTCATCGCCATACCGCCCGGCAAACATCATCCCCACCGGCAGGCCATTGCCATCGCGCCCCATCGGCACCGACATGGCCGGCTGACCGGTAAAGTTCTGCGGCGGCGTGAACGGGAACACCTCTGCCTGGCGCTTGTCGACATCGCGCGGCGCCATGTTCACCGGGTCGATCTCGCCCACCCTCGGCACCCCCTCCGCCAGCACAGGCGACAGGATCACGTCATACGTCTCATGCAGCGACAATATCTCCCGGCTCATACTGCGCAGCGTCGCCCAGCCCGCCATCGCCTGCGACCCCGTCAGCCCTTTTGACCCGCGATAGTTGCGCCAGGTCAGCGCCTCCATCTCACCGGCCTCCGGCTCTCGCCCCTTCGCCTCGATCAGCCCATCCACCGTCGCCGCAAAGTTGCTGCCGGACACGGCCCGCTGCGCGAGGTAGAGCCGCCGGTAATCAACGCCCAGCCCCCGCTCCTCGACATCATGGCCGAGGTCCTCGAGCAGCTTAGCTGTCTCCTCCAGCGCCGCGCGGATCTCCGGCGCCACAGGCCGCCCGCTCGGCGTCTCGGAGTGGAAAGCCACCCGCAGCCGCCCGACAGGCGCGCCCACTTCCTCGGCATACGGCCTCTCCTTGCCCGGATAGGCAAAGGGCGCCCCCGGCTCTGGATACCCCGTCGCATCGAGCAGCGCCGCGCTATCTCGCACACTGCGAGAGACGACATGCTCCACCGTCATGCCGATCGCGGCGGCATCATCATAGGAAGAGTTCGGGTTGCGATCGCGCGTCGTCTTCATGCCAAAGAGGCCGCAGCACGCCGCCGGAATACGGATAGAGCCGAGCCCGTCACTCGCATGCGCCATGGGCAGGACGCCCGCCGCGACGCTCGCCGCCGCCCCGCCGGACGATCCGCCCGTGATATAGTCCGTATTCCACGGGTTGCGGCAGGGCCCGTGAAACGCGCCCTCCGTCGTGCCTGTAATGCCAAACTCCGGCGTATTGGTCTTGCCGAACAGGTTCAGCCCCGCCTCGCGAAAGCGCCGGGTCAGCGCGCCGTCCTCGGGCGCGATATCATCCCCCAGAAAGCGGGACCCGCTCGTCTGCGGCCAGCCCTTCACCGGGCTCGCAATATCCTTGATCAGGAAAGCCACCCCCCGGAACGGACCATCCGCCAGCCCGCCGCCGGACGCCGCCGCCCGCGCCTCGTCATAGGCCTTGTAGGTGATGGCATTGAGCTTCGGATTGTGACGCTCGGCCCGGGCAATCGCCTCTTCCAGCACTTCCAGCGCACTCACCTCACCAGAGCGCACCATCCCCGCCAGCGCCGTGGCATCCAGCTCCGCATAATTCTCGATGGTCATTGGCCTTCCTCCTGATCATGCGCCGACCTTCATGGGCAGACGCTGTTTTGAGAGGAAGCTTGGCGGAAGTGGGCAGCGGCGGCAAGAGTGGGGTTCGGGAAACCGGATGGGGGGTGAAGCTCGGTCGCACCAACCGCGCGCTGCCAAGCGCTGAATTGATGCGCCATGTCGAAGGGCTCACTCCGATCGCTTGCCATCATGCGGCTCCAGATCCGCGAAACCTAAGCCCAGTCACTCGCCATCGCAGACGCTGAAACGGAAAACAGCTTTGCTAGCTTTGACTTCAAGGAACGCCTCGCGAGTTTCGTGGAGAAGCGCGCCCCGGTGTTTCAGGGGCGGTAGGTGGGGTGGCCTGAAGCATCACTTGATACTAATTTGATCTTTTTTCTGCAGGCTTTCAGCTTTTCAGCATCAGCTTTCATTTGACAGTTCAGTGACCATCGCAGAAGGCTTTCCGTTCGACCGCGAGACCACTCAATTTCCCCTGAGGTTTAACTCAGCACTTGAACTAACGGCATCGTGGAAATTGAGAATCGTGGCCTTATGTGGCGTGGATCAATATCGGGAGATGAAGCAATGCCTTTCGAAGCGTCAGATCAGCACCACATCGGAAGCGACCNTCCATGAGAGGGTTTCGGGCGAGAGACCGGCAACAAATTATCCTGAAGATGAAATCCTTCGGAGCTATCGGTTTACAAACGCGTACCGCGCATCTGACCGCGTCAGTCAATATTTGATTAGCCAAGTTATCGGTCCGCAAGCGGATGCATGGGAGCCACGAGATCTGTTCTTCAGAACTCTGCTATTCAAGATTTTCAATAAGGTGGAAACTTGGGAGGCTCTAGAGAACGAATTCGGGGAACTGACTGCGGAGGCTCTTAACTTTGATGAGGCGAACGCTTTCTTGTCATCCAGACAGGACGCAGGATATCGCAATTATTCTGCTGCTTACATAATGGCTTCCGCCGGCTCCTTTTTCGGGCACAAGCGCAAACATTCCAGTCACTTGGCCTTAATCAACTGGATGCTCGAGTCGCGCCCGTCGGATGTCTGAAGCGTACGAACTTTTGTTGTCAGCGCCTTCTTTGGGACCATTTTTGGCATTCCAGTTCGTCACCGATATTAACTACAGCAGTCTGACCCACTTCAGCGAAATGGAATTCGTCGTCGCCGGTCCTGGTGCGCTGGACGGAATTTCTAAGTGTTTTGTCAACACGCGCGATGTCAGCGCTGAACAAATCATCGCGTACATGGCTAACAATCAAGAACGCTACTTTGAACAGTTTAGTCTGGATTTCAAAGATTTATGGGGGCGCCCACTCCAGCTGATTGATTGCCAGAACCTGTTCTGCGAAATTTCTAAGTATACTCGTGTGGCGTTTCCAGAAATCAAAGGCGTGTCTGGTAGGACGCGTATCAAACAATCTTATCGGCGGAGCGCGAAGGAAATGTACTGTCCGATTTACCCGGAAGATTGGGGCGTCAAAGTGCCGTTCTGCAAACCTCGCAAAGACGCCGCTTGGGCGGAATCGAAGGCGTTGAATAGTCAATCCGATTTGTTTCATCGAGAGCTGTGAAACTTATACTTTTTTCGTCAGTATCTACCGATATTATTCCTCCCATATGCTCGCGTAGCTGCTCGTAGCACTGATAGCCGTTCTTGATAGCCGCCTCCCAATCTTGCTTGGGGTTTTCGTAAACCTCGTGGCCAAACGTCATCGCACGCAATCGTCGAAGAAATCCGAAATTCAGTGCATTATCATATCCGAATGGCGAAACAGTATCTGCGCATCCGGCAAACTGAAGGTGCTTTCTTTTGGCTTTGGCAGTCTCGTGGATTTCGAGGATTATCGCCTCTTCAAGAATCTTCGCGCGACCTCCGTCTTCTACATTGTCTATCTCTGCAACAGACTTTCGTTTGAGCCCCATAAAGGACCTCAAGTTCGGAGACCAACCAAGATAGGCAGCAAAAGCAATGTGCATCACATCGTGGAACCTATAACCGTCATCAGCATAATTGTTGTCCGTAAGGGGATCGCCGAGTTTCTTTATGCATCGATCGTGCTCAACCCAGTACATGTCCGCTGTTTTGTCATTTAGCGATACGAAATGCACTTGAAACTTTTTGGGAAATTGCTCTTCAGCATCACCCTTTGTTGAGTGATCCGGTCCAGGCCTACCGCTTGGATTCCTAAACTCAGATTTCTCTTTAACTGCAGCAATGCTGTCGGAGAGCTTAAATTTAAAAAGACTGGCAAGCGCAGCTAAATGCCAGATCATTTCGCCTAATGCCTTTACAGAATCCTTAGGTCGAACTTCGTGATTTAAAATCAGTTCGCTATCTGGAAGCAGATCCCGACTAAGTTGGGCC
>LWDU01037461.1_pt1 | contig 19545 bp, 23 predicted proteins | sample 727161 | NCBI WGS metagenome assembly LWDU01 (sample SAMN04566230, study PRJNA314399) | hydrothermal vent metagenome | isolation source: deep sea hydrothermal plume seawater | place: Mexico: Gulf of California, Guaymas Basin | collected 2004-07-11
GGATGGCGGACTGGCGCTGGGCTTCGAGTGCGCTGAGCTCCTCGCGGCTATACTCACGCGGCGCGGCGGCCAGGAGCAGGCCTGCGAGCGGAATAAAGGCAAGGCGGATGAATGAATGGCGCATGTCGATAATGCCATGCCACGGCGAGGGTCACCGTATCCTTAACGAAACGCGCTTTGCGGGTAAGGATTGCAGCGCGGGTTTGCCTAGTCGGAGGCAATGGTCTCAGTGAAGGCGTCAATGTCCTCGATCCACTGCAGGCGCTGGGCCATCGGCAGGTCGCAGGTGCCTCCAAGCTGGCGCACAAGAACCCGGTCAGCCCATTGGTTAAAGGCGAAGGCATATTCGCTGTCTGCAGCGAAGGCAGCTTTCAGGCCCTGATGTGAGGACGCGGCGAAGACGCGGAGGAGGTAGATCGCCTCATCCGGCGCATCGCATTCAGGCGGGATGCTGTCTGCCGGGTAGGGGGCATCGGGTGCAATAAGCGCGAGGGTAACGGCGCTGGTCGCGTGCGTGTCTGGATTGACGAAGTCGACCGGGGCAAATCCGTAAAGCCCGTCTGCATCAGCGCGGAGCACGGCCGAAGCCCGGTAAACGCCTGAGACTGGAAGCGGTACGCTTCGTTCTTCAACAATCACGGCTGGCAGGGAGAAGCTTCCATTGGCACCACTGGTCGTCATGCCTTCTGAGGCGCTAGGCGCAATTCGGGCGCCCTCGACAGGCGTGTTCGCTTCCAGCGTCACGACCCGGCCGTCTGTGTCGGGCACAATTGTGCGGCTGGTCGTCTGGCAGGCGCCAAGGCCTGCGGCGACAAGAAGAAGTGCGAGAGCTGGCAGGGGGTGTAGTCCATTGGCTGGAAGGTAACCGACTGGACGTAGATGGCGCGCTGCTTTTCGGGGGCGACGGGGCGGATGCCGAGATAGTCATAGCCCGCATCGGTGCCCTCTGCGCGCGGCGGCGGGGTCCAGATAAAAGAGTTGTCCGTGAATTCGCGCGTCATGGTGAAGGTCTGCCAGCCGGACTCGATGGCGGCGCCAACCGAATAATTGACGCGCATCTGTTCAGCGCCAAAGCGGTCAGCTGCGCGGGCGCGGACAGTCACCTGTATTTCGCGGCCTGCGAAAACCGTCTCAAGGTCACGGTCCAGGACGAAGTGCGGGCCGCGCATTGGGTCGTCTGCGAGTGTGCCTGCTTCCACTTCGATTCGCAGGGCCGGGGCGCCATCGACACGTTCGACTGAGATATCGACGTCGCCGCCCGCTACGAAGCGATTGAGCTGGGTGCCGCTGACCTCAATCCGCCGATAGTCTGTATTGCCGCCACTGACCGGACCGGTTGGCACGGCATTCATGCCGGGGAGGACCGCAATCGCGACCATGAGGATGGCGACGAGCAGGGCGCTCGGGAAGAAAATACGGTCAGTCATTGTAAGGCTAAGGTATCCCGGCTGCGGCTTCGGACTTTTATGGTGTCTAGACGCTGGAAAACATCTTGGCCAGTTGATAGCAAGCAGGCACCAAACTTGCGAAGCGATGGCCTGGTCCGCACGGAGCTTTATCTGATGACATCTACCGCATTGAGCCGGCGCGCACGTGAAGCGCGAGACTGGATGCTGGACAGCTGCTTCCCGCTCTGGAGCCGCGAAGGCGTGCTTCCCAACAATCTTTTCCGCGAAAAGCTCGATATCACGCACCGTCCACTGGAGACTGAGCGCATGCGCGTGCGGGTGCAGGCGCGCCAGACCTATATGTTCGCCGCGGCCAAGCGCCTTGGCTGGGACGCCGACCGGGCTGACAGGCTGATCGGTTATGGCGTTGATGCGCTATCAGGGCCGAGCGTGCGCGCCGATGGGCTGATCGGCCGGTGCATCAGTGCAGATGGCGCCGGTCTCATCGACGATACCGCAGACCTCTATGACACGGCGTTTGTGCTGTTTGCCTATGCGCATGCCGCGATGCAGGGGCATGAAAGCGCGGCGGAGCATGCCCGCCAGCTGATCGCCAATGTCGAGGCAAAGCTCGAAGATGTGACGCATGGCGGTTATGCCGAGAGCCTGCCGAAGGGTGACCGGCGCCTGCAGAACCCGCACATGCATCTGCTAGAGGCCAATCTGGCGCTTTATGAGAGCGATGAGCGGCGCGATCATCTGGAGCGGGCGAGCGCGCTTGTGCGGCTTCTCGATGAGAAGATGCTGCATCAGGTGACGGGGACCCTGGGTGAGACGTTCGGGCCGGACTGGTCCGAAGAGAGCGACCCTGGGCTTCGCTTCATTGAGCCCGGCCACCAGTTCGAATGGGTCTGGCTGCTGAAATCGCATGCGGATGCGGCGCATACGGATCTCAATCCGGCCATGAGCAAGCTCTATGATATCGGCCTGCGGACACTGGATGCAGACGGCCGTGTGTTCGCCAAGGCGACCCGAGAGGGCCGGATCGTTGATGGGTCGCGCCGGACCTGGATGCAGACAGAGGCGCTCAAAGCCCACCTTGCGATGATGGAGCTTGGTGCGGACGAGCATTGCGAGGCGCGCGCGGTCGAGTGTTTCGACGTCCTGATGGACGAGTATCTGACGCCTGAGGGCGGATGGATCGATTGCTACCATGCCGATGGACAGGTCGGCGCCGACGAAATGCCAGCCTCGACCGGCTATCACGTCGTGCTCGCCTTCTGCGAGCTGTTGCGTGTGACCGGGGTCTGAGCTTAAACCCCGCAGGACAAACAGAACGCAGCGCGCAGCCAGGAGACGCAACATGCCTAAACTCGCCCTCGTCCGGCATGGCCAGAGCCAGTGGAATCTGGAGAACCGCTTCACAGGCTGGTGGGATGCCGACCTTACGGCCAAGGGCGAAGCTGAGGCCAAGCATGCTGGCAGCCTTCTGAAGGATGCGGGATTTGCGCCCACCCAGGGGTTCACCAGCCTTCAGACCCGTGCCATCCGCACGCTCTGGATCGCGCTGACCGAGATGGACCGTGTCTGGCTGCCGGTGGAAAAACACTGGCGCCTTAATGAGCGCCACTATGGCGGGCTGACGGGCCTCGACAAGAAAGAGACCGCTGAGAAGCATGGCGAAGACCAGGTCCATGTCTGGCGCCGCTTCTATGACGTGCCGCCGCCGCCAATGGAAGAAGGTAGCGCCTATGACATGTCCAAGGACCCGCGCTATCACGGCATCGATATCCCGGCGACGGAAAGCCTCAAGCTGACGCTGGAGCGCGTGCTGCCTTACTGGCATGAGACGATTGCGGCGCGCCTTCGCAATGGCGCGGACGTCGTGATCGCTGCGCACGGCAATTCGCTGCGCGCGCTGGTGAAGCACCTCTTCCAGGTCGAGGACGACAAGATTACCGGCGTCGAGATCCCGACGGGCAATCCGCTCCTGATCGAGCTGGGTGATGGGCTGCAACCAACCGCAGCACGCTATCTCGACGGGTCGCGTGCGACCGACCTTCCGGCCCTTCCCTGAACGATGACGGTTCGCGACGAGGATGCAATGCGCCGGGCAATCGAGATTGCCCGCGCCCAGCATGGCCGTACGGGGGCCAATCCGTCGGTCGGCTGCGTCCTGATGAGCGCAGATGGGCGCCGCCTTTCTGAGGGCGCTACCGGCGATGGCGGGCGTCCGCATGCCGAGCAGCTGGCGCTCTCTCAGTTCCAGGGCAAACTGCCGCCCGGCACGACGGCCTATGTCACGCTGGAGCCCTGCCGCGAGCGCTCAACAGGTGAGGCGTCCTGCTCGAACAGGCTGATCGAGGCTGGGGTCTCCCGCGTGGTCGTGTCGGTCATGGACCGCCATCCGAAAGGGGCGGGCGGCAAGGCGGCGATTGATGCGGCCGGTATCGAGATCGAGACGGGTTTTCTGGAAGAAGAAGCGGCGTTTCTTTACGAAGATTTCTTCGCGTCTCTTGGATAGTTTTGGCGGAGCATTTTTAGCTCATCGACCCGGCGATGCCTGCGTCCCTCGACAAGCTCGGGATGAGGGGCAGGCATCCAGAGCGCACTTTCAGCCGTTCGAGTTTGGCGGGGAAGGTCATCCATGGACACCTGCCTTCGCAGGTGTCTGCGGCAGCGGGGCCTTTATTGATCCTTGGCGCGCGGGTCATTCCATTCGGCGGCGATGCCCGGTTTGCCACGCCGCACCAGCCAGAACATGCCGATCAGATCGGCGATGCCAGCGCCGAGGCGTCCGAGAAAGCCGTATTTGGAGCTGCCGTGCCAGCGGCGACGGTCATTGACGAGTTCTTCGCAGACCTCCCAGCCTGCGCGCTTGAACAGCGCTGGCAGGAAACGGTGCATGGAGGCAAAATAGGGAAGCTCCCTGAAGGCGTCGGTGCGCATGAGCTTCCAGCCACAGCCTGTATCAGTCGCGTCGTCGCGCAACAGGAAGCGGCGCACGCCGTTGGCAACGCGCGACTGGAGCCATTTGAAGCCGCTATCATTGCGGCTGTTACGCTTGCCCGCGATGAGGCCGAGCCTGCCGGTGCCGCCAGGCGCGACGATCGCGTCCCAGAGGCGGCGCGTGTCGGCGATATCGTTCTGGCCGTCGCCATCGAGTAGCTGCGTCCAGCGGCCAGACACTTCCCGCAGCCCGGTCATCAGCGCAGCCGACTTGCCCGCGCGCTGGACATGGGTGCGGACGATAATCCGGTCGGGCATGGTGAGGCGGGCGGCTTCAAGCTCCTCGCCGGTGGTGTCGTCGGAGCAGTCATTCACGCAGACGATCTCATAATCGATACCGTCGAGCGCGCCCTTGATCTCTTCGATGAGCGGCGCGGCGTTTCCAGCTTCGTTGTAAAAGGGGATGAGGACGCTGAGGTCTTTCTGGGGCGTCACTGACCCGCCTCAATGCGTTCGGTCAGGGCGCGGATGCGGGCAGCCGCATCGCCAATCGCTGCGGCGGCGCGGTCTGACCCACCAGACGTTGCAAGATTGCGCTGGGCGTCGTCGAGCTCATCAAGAAGGGCGAGCGCGGCGATCAGGAGGAGTTTTTCTGCACCCATGTCGCCAAGCGCGTCGGCAATTTCGCCGATGCGGGTGTCGAGGTCGCTGGCAAGATCGGTCAGTCTTGCTTCCTGGCCGGGGGCGCAGGCGACGGAATATTGCTTGCCGCGAATGACGATATCAGCCTTGGCCATCACACATCCTGTTCACGTTCCTCGATCGCTGAGCCGAGCGCAGAGGAAGCCTCGTCTGCCAGAGCCTGAAGTTCCTTCTGACGGGCGATGGACTGGTCCAGCTCTTCGGCGAGGCGCGCGCGATCGGCAATCATGGCCGAGAGTTCGCGGCGTGCAACAGCCGGGTCGCCCGCTTTCTCGAACAGGCCTTCGAGCGCCTCTTCAAGGTGCGTGAGCGCGTTTTCGAGCTCTTGCGTTGCCGAATTGAATTTATCCATCACGAATCCGATAGCAGGATGCAGCCCCAAGTGCCAAGCTGGTTGACAGCCAAGCCGGGCAGAGTCCAAAGCGAAGCGAAACGTAACAGGGTGACTTATGGCGGTTGAACACAAGGATATGGCAAATGCCATTCGTGCGCTCTCCATGGATGCTGTGGAGCAGGCAAAGTCAGGCCATGTCGGTCTTCCTCTCGGGATGGCAGACGTCGCGACCATCCTCTGGACACGCTATCTGAAGCATGATCCTGCGGACCCGTACTGGCCGGACCGCGACCGTTTCGTCCTGTCGGCGGGCCACGGCTCCATGCTGATCTACTCGCTGCTACACCTGACGGGTTATGACAGCGTCAGCCGCGACGACATTCGCAATTTCCGCCAGCTGGGCGCAAAGACGCCGGGCCATCCTGAGAACTTCGTGACCCCGGGCGTCGAGACGACGACGGGCCCGCTTGGCCAGGGCATTGCGACCGCTGTCGGCATGGCGATGGCCGAGCGCCACCTCAATGCGCGCTTTGGCGATGAGCTGGTCGATCACAAGACCTGGGTCGTTGCGGGCGATGGCTGCCTCATGGAAGGCGTCAGCCAAGAAGCGATCACGCTGGCCGGGCACATGAAGCTGAACAAGCTGATCGTGCTGTTCGACGATAATGCGGTCACCATCGATGGCGGCACCGACCTTTCCGACTCCACCGATCAGTGCGCGCGCTTTGAAGCAGCAGGCTGGGTCACCAAGCGGATCGACGGGCACAACACCGAAGAAATCCACGAGGCCCTCAGCTGGGCGCAGGATCAGGACAAGCCCGTCATGATCGCCTGCAAGACCATCATCGGCTATGGCGCGCCGACCATTGCGGGCACGGGCAAGGCCCATGGCGGCCCGTACGGCGCCGAAGAGATTGCAGGCATCCGCAAGAATATTGGCTGGGACCATGAGCCGTTCGTGGTGCCGGACGATATTGCTGACGCCTGGAAGCGCGAAGGCGCGCATGCCGCAAGCCAGCATGGCGAATGGAAAAAGCGCCATGAAGGCTCTGCCCACAAGGCCGCGTTCGATGCAGCGATGCGCGGTGAGCTCGGCGACATTGAAGCCGTCATCCGCGAACACAAGCGGGACGTGGTCGATAGCGACAAGGATGACGCGACCCGCAAATGGTCCGGCGCCGTGCTGGAGAAGCTGGCCGTGTCCATCCCTGAAATGGTTGGCGGCTCTGCTGACCTTTCCGGCTCGAACAATACCAAGGCCAAGTGCCAGGAGCCAATGACTCCCGACAACTGGGCCGGGCGTTACATCCACTATGGCGTGCGCGAGCATGGCATGGCGGCGGCGATGAACGGCATGGCGCTGCACAAGGGCATCATCCCTTATTCTGGCACCTTCCTTGTCTTTGCGGACTATTCGCGCGCGGCTATCCGCCTTGGCGCGCTGATGGGTGAACGGGTCATCCATGTGATGACGCACGACTCGATCGGTCTTGGCGAAGACGGCCCGACGCACCAGCCGGTCGAGCATGTTGCCAGCCTTCGGGCGATGCCGAACATGCACGTTTTCCGCCCGGCAGATGGCGTCGAAACCGCCGAGTGCTGGGAACTGGCACTGAAGAAGACAGACGGCCCGTCGACCATCGCGCTGACCCGTCAGACCGTGGCCAGCGTGCGCAAGGCGCATACGGACGAGAACCTCTCGGCCAAGGGCGGCTATGTCCTTTCGTCCGGTGAGGGCAATGAGCAGGTCGTGCTGATCGCGACCGGCTCCGAGGTTGAGATCGCTGTCGCGGCGCAGGAGATGCTGCGCTCCAACGGTATCAGTGCCCGCGTCGTGTCGATGCCATGCGTGGAGCTCTTCGCAGAGCAGGCGCCAGCCTATCAGGAAGAGACGCTGGGCGAGGATCTGCCGCGTATCGTCGTGGAGGCAGGCGTCCGTTTCGGCTGGGACCGCTGGATTGGTCTTCGCGGCGGCTTTGTCGGCATGGACAGCTTCGGTGCGAGCGCGCCGTACCAGGACCTCTATGAGCGTTTCGGCATCACGCCTGACGCCGTCGCAGAGATGGCCCACGCGCTGGTCAACTGATCGCGCGCCAAGGCTGGAGCCGGCACCAGAATTCATCTAGACCTTCCCCGGCCTGGGTTGAGGGAGGCGAATGATGGACTGGAACCTGCTTTATGTGCTGATCAATGCAGTGGTGGTACCTGCGTGGCTGCTGCTCCTGTTTGCGCCGCGCTGGCGCACGACTGAGCTGGTCGTGCATTCGGGCATCTATCCGCTGGCCTATGGCGCGCTCTATACGGTCTGCCTTCTTGCCTCGATGTTCTTTGGCCAGTCGGCAGAAGGTGTCGGCATGGGCTCCATCGCGGCGATCTCGGCGCTGTTCGACCATCCGAACGGGGTGATCGTTGGCTGGACGCATTACCTTGTCTTTGACCTCTTCGTCGGCGCCTGGATCGGGCGCGATGCGCCGCGCCGGAACATCCCGCACGTCATCGCCGCGCCCTGCATGATTGCGAGCTTCCTGTTCGGGCCGGTTGGCCTGCTCGCCTATATGGTTGTCCGCCTGCTGCGGGGTGAAGGCATCAGCCTGTTCGAGACGGGCGATGGCGGCGCAGAGCCTCGCGGCTAGTCGATTCGAAGGACATTGACGCGGGTTCGCCATGCGTGGCGCGAGGACCAATCTGCGCCCCGCCTTGGGGCTTCAGATCCGCTGACGATGCGTAAACAGCCGTTTTTCCTGCATTTCTGTGCGTCAGATCGACGGTTCTGGGCTGTGTCATGCTGGACGCCGCCGATGGAGACAGCTAAACCCCGGCGTCAAGAGTTATGGGCTTTCAGCCTTTGAGTTTTACCGGAATGGAGAAGACAATATGGCAGTTCGTGTAGCCATCAACGGATTTGGCCGGATTGGCCGGAATGTACTGCGTTCGATCCTCGAGCATGGACGTGACGATATCGAGATCGTCTCGATCAATGATCTGGGGCCTGTCGAAACCAATGCGCACCTTCTGAAATACGACTCCATTCACGGCACGCTGCCGATGGACGTCTCTGTCGATGGCGACACGATCAAGGTTGGCGGCCAGTCCTTCAAAGTGACGGCGATCCGCGACCCGAAAGACCTGCCGCACAAAGAAAATGGCGTCGATATCGCCATGGAATGTACCGGCATCTTCACCGCCAAGGAGAAGGCTGCCCTTCACCTTGAAGCTGGCGCGAAGCGCGTGCTCGTCTCGGCGCCTGCCACGGGTGCTGACAAGACCATCGTTTACGGCGTGAACCATGACACGCTGACCAAGGACGATCTCATCGTCTCCAACGCATCGTGCACGACCAACTGCCTGTCGCCGGTCGCCAAAGTGCTGAACGACACGATCGGTATCGACAAGGGGATCATGACCACGATCCACTCCTATACCGGTGACCAGCCGACGCTGGATGCGATGCACAAGGACCTCTATCGTGGCCGCGCGGCTGCGATGTCGATGATCCCTACCTCGACCGGCGCAGCAAAGGCTGTCGGCCTCGTCCTGCCGGAACTGAACGGCAAGCTCGACGGCTTCGCGATGCGCGTGCCGACCCCGAACGTCTCGGTCGTTGACCTGAAATTCCTCGCCAAGCGCGACACGACGGTCGAAGAGATCAATGACGCGATCCGCAAGGCCGCTGACGGCCCGCTGAAAGGCGTTCTCGGCTATACCGACGCGCCGAACGTCTCGATCGACTTCAACCACAACCCGCACTCGTCTGTTTTCCACATGGACCAGACCAAGGTTATGGACGGAAACCTCGTCTCCGTGCTGTCCTGGTATGACAATGAATGGGGTTTCTCGACCCGCATGAGCGATACCGCCATCGCGATGTCGAAATTCCTCTAGTCTAGCGACCAGACCAAGGAGCGTCCCCATGTCCGACTTCAGACGGATCGAGGATGTCGAAGACCTGGCCCTGAAAACGGCGCTTGTCCGCGTCGATTTCAATGTGCCGGTCAACGATGCCGGTGAGGTGACTGACGATACGCGGCTGCGCGCAGCCCTGCCGACCGTTCAGTACCTCATGAACAAGGGGGCGAAGGTCGCGTTGCTGGCGCATTTTGGCCGCCCGAAGGGTGAGGTGAAGCCTGAGTTGAGCCTCAAGCCTGTTGCCGAAGCCTTTGGGGCTGTGCTGAGTGCGCCTGTGGCGTTTGCCAGCGATTGCGTGGGTGAGGCGGCAACCAATGCGCTTGCATCCATCCAGCAAGGCGGTGTCGTGCTTCTGGAAAACACCCGCTTCAAGCCGGGTGAGACCAAGAATGACGACGCGCTGGCCGATGAAATGGCCAAGCTTGGCGACATCTATGTCAACGATGCCTTCTCTGCTGCGCACCGCGCGCACGTCTCCACTGAAGGACTGGCGCAGCGTCTGCCTGCCTATGCGGGCAAGTCGATGGAGCGCGAGCTCGATGCGCTGGAAGCTGCGCTTGGCAGCCCTGAGCGTCCGGTGCTGGCCGTTGTCGGCGGGGCCAAGGTCTCTTCCAAGATCGACCTTCTGAAGAACCTCGTCTCAAAGGTGGATGCGCTGGCCATCGGCGGCGGTATGGCGAACACCTTCCTTGCGGCACGCGGCCATTCGGTCGGCAAGTCGCTCTGTGAGCATGACCTCACCGATACGTGCCGCGAGATCGAGAAGAATGCTGCCGCTGCCGGATGCGACATCATCCTGCCGCAGGATGTCGTCGTGGCAAAGGAGTTCGCCGCGAACGCCGACCATCGCATCTGCTCGACGGCGGAAGTCGCTGACAATGAGATGATCCTCGATGCCGGGCCGCAATCGGTCGGCATTCTTGCGATCGCTATGGATGCGGCCAAGACGCTGGTCTGGAACGGTCCGCTCGGCGCATTCGAGACGACACCGTTCGACAAGGCGACAGTCGAAGCCGCACGGGCTGCCGCGAGCCGTTGCCGCGATGGTGACCTGATCGCGGTCGCAGGCGGCGGCGATACGGTTGCCGCGCTCAATCATGCTGGCGTTGCCGACGATTTCACCTTCGTCTCGACCGCTGGCGGGGCCTTCCTGGAATGGATGGAAGGCAAGCCGCTGCCGGGCGTCGAGGCGCTCAAGACAAGCTAGAACTGACAAGATTGCACGACGGGGAAGAGGACCGCACCAAATGCCGAACGCAGAGATGAGAAAACAGGCCGCCACGAAGGACGGCTTTATCGCAGCACTGGACCAGTCGGGAGGCTCCACGCCGAAGGCGCTGCGTCTCTATGGCGTCGAAGAAAGCGCCTACACCAATGATGACGAGATGTTTGCGCTCGTCCACGACATGCGTGCTCGCATCATCACCGCGCCAGCCTTCAATGGCGACAAGGTGATGGGTGCCATCCTCTTCGAAAAGACGATGGACGGCGAGATCGAAGGCAAACCAACGGCTCAGTATCTCTGGGAAGACTGCAGCGTCGTTCCCTTCCTGAAGGTCGACAAGGGCCTCGCCGACGAGAAAGACGGCGTGCAGGTCATGAAACCGATGCCGGGTCTCGACGAGCTTCTGAAGCGCGCCGTGAACAAGGGCATCTTCGGCACCAAGATGCGTTCTGTCATCAACGCCGCGAACCGTGACGGCATTGCCGCCGTGGTGCAGCAGCAGTTCGAAGTCGGCAAGCAGATCCTCGGCCACGGTCTTGTGCCGATCATCGAGCCGGAAGTCACGATTACTATCGCTGACAAGGCAGAAGCCGAACAGATCCTTCTCGAAGAGATCACCAATGAGCTGGGTAAGCTGCCAGAGGGTGAGGAAGTGATGCTGAAGCTAACGCTTCCGGAAGAGACCAACCTCTACAAGCCGTTGGTCGACCACCCGAAAGTCATGCGCGTTGTCGCGCTGTCGGGCGGCTATTCCCGCGAAGAGGCGTGTGACCGCCTTTCGAAGAATACCGGCATGATCGCAAGCTTTTCGCGTGCACTTACCGAAGGCCTGTCGATTGCGCAGTCGGACGAGGACTTCAATGCGAAGCTCGGCGACTCCATCGACAATATCTGTGAGGCCTCGCGCGCCGGCTAGGCGGCGGACGCTATCTGAATTGAAAGGCGCTACCGCAAGGTGGCGCCTTTTTCTTTTGCTGTGCCTCGAATTGGCGCTTGCCTTCCGCGGGGCCAGCGCCGGTCCATTGTGCGCAACACAATGATTGGAGGCCGCCGCACATGCTTATCGTCTACGAACACCCGCTCTCGCCCTATGCCCAGAAAGTGAAAATCTCTCTGCGGGAAAAGGACATAGAGTTTGAGACCCGACTGCCGGCCGGCATCGGGACGGGATCAACACCAGACGATTTCATGACAGGCAATCCGCGCGGCGAGGTGCCTTTCCTTCGCGACGGCGATGCGGCGATCTTCGATTCCACGATCATCCTCGAATATATCGAGGACAAGTGGCCGACCCCGCCCATGCTGCCGGCGTCGCCGCTCGACCGCGCCCGCGTCCGCCTCATCGAGGATGTGATGGACTGCCATTATGAGCCGATCAACTGGGGCCTTGGTGAGCTCAACAATTTCAAGCGCGCGACCGGTGAACTGAAAGACCGGATCATGGCGCGCGCGGGCGAGCAGATCGCCGGGCTTCATGCCTGGCTGGAGCGGGAGCTGGGCGACCGCGACTGGTTCAATGGCGACAATTTTGGCTGGGGCGATCTTTCTGTCGTGCCGTATATCAACGGGTCTGCCGGGTCGGGCTTTACCCCGCCAAAGGGCAGCAAGCTCGAAGCCTGGCACAAACGGGCGATGGGCCGGTCAAGCGTCTCGACGTCGGCGCAGGAAGCGGTCGACAGCATTTCCGGCATGCAGGATGTCAGCGGCGCGGTCGAAGCGGGGCTGTTCAAACGTGAATACCGAGACCACCGTCTTGAATGGATGATCAAGTCGGGCGGCCTCGACGTCGTCCTGAAGGGTCTGGAGAAGGACAATATCCGCTTCACGCCTGACTTCAGCTAGGCAGGCTTTGCGTGGGGCGGCGAAGGCGCTACCTAGGCGGCCATGACCGATATCAAACGCGAGCGCACGCGCCTTTACCTCATCACACCCTCCAGCGTTCCGGACGTGGACGCTTTTGTGAAAACGTTTGAAGGCGCACTGGAGGGCGGCGATGTCGCCTGCCTGCAGGTGCGGATCAAGCCGGACGGCATGGTGGATGAGGCCGCGACTGAAGCCCTTGCGCGCGCGCTGCTGCCAGTGTGCCGCGCCAATGATGTCGCGCTGATCATCAATGACAGTGTCGATGTCTGCGCACGGGTTGGCGCAGACGGGGTGCATCTGGGTCATCTCGACATGCAGGTAAAAGAGGCGCGCAAGCGTCTCGGCAAGCAACCGATCATTGGTGCCACCGCGAAGGATTCACGCCATGTCGCCATGGAGGCGGGCGAGCAGGGCGCGGACTATGTCGCTTTCGGTGCTTTCTTCCCGAGCGAGACCAAGGCCGACACAGTGCCTGCGGATACGGATCTCCTGACCTGGTGGCAGGCCGTGATGGAGCTGCCTTGCGTCGCGATTGGCGGGATCACGCCAGAGCGCGCGAAGGCATTGTCACTGGCGGGCGCTGATTTCCTGGCAGTGAGCGCAGGCGTCTGGGCGCATACGGATGGGCCTGCCGCAGCGGTTCGTGCGTTCAATGCCGCACTGGATAAGGCGGCGGCCGAGTTTTAGGAGCCGGTGAGTTTACTCTTCGTGCGACTTGTCGAGGCGCAGGACGGCCAGGACCGCCTCGGGGAAGACGCGCAGCATCAGTAGCTGGACGATGACGATGACAGGGGTCTTCAGAATGCCCCAGAGGGCCATGCCGAAATTCTCACCGAAATAGGTGAGATAGAAGACAAGCGTCTCCACACCGCGCCACAGGATGAAGATGATGAACAGGTAGAAGAGCAGGCGGGTGAGCAGTTCACCCAGCGGCTTTTCAAAGCTCAGGAAATTTGACAACCAGTTCATGAGAGACATCCGTAAGGCATGTTTGAGGCGGCGGAAACAAGCAGAGACAGGCGTTCGTGTCCAGTGGAGCGGCCCTTGTCAGCTTGACCATGACGGCTCTCGCGGCTACCTCGCGCCCATCGTCGACTTACAGGAAATTCGCGCATGGCCAAGATCAATGGCCCGGGCAATGTCATCGAACACCAGGGCAGCGTCTGGCGCGCGGTCAAGACCAATGCAGTGAAGCCCGGCAAGGGCGGCGCTTTCAACCAGGTCGAACTGCGCAACCTGATCAATGGATCCAAGCTGAACGAGCGTTTCCGCTCTTCTGAGACAGTCGAGAAGATCCGTCTCGAGCAGAAAGACTATCAGTATCTCTATGATGCCGGTGAGGCGCACGCCTTCATGGATCAGGAAACCTTCGAGCAGATCGAGATCCAGAAGGACTTCATCGGTGAGCAGGAAGCCTTTCTTCAGAGCGAGATGGTCGTTGTCATCGAATTCTACGAAGACAAGCCGATCGGTATTTCGCTGCCAGATCAGGTCATCCTGACGATTGAAGAGACCGAGCCGGTCGTGAAAGGCCAGACGGCCGCTAACAGCTTCAAGCCGGCGACCTGCGAGAACGGCATCCGCGTCCTGGTCCCGCCATTCGTTGGTCAGGGTGAGCGCATCGTCGTTCAGACCGAAGATTCCACCTATCTCAGACGCGCTGACTAAACAGGCTTACTGAATGTCCAAACCCTCTCCCGTCGGAACCGTGATGATTGCCGCAGCCCGTGCTGCGGGCCGCTCGCTTGCGCGCGACTTCGGGGAAGTCGAAAACCTGCAGGTGTCCAAGAAGGGCCCTGCCGATTTCGTTTCCAATGCCGACCACCGCGCCGAGCAGATCATCTATGACAGCCTGACAAAGGCTCGCCCGGGCTATGGCTTCCTGATGGAAGAGCGCGGCGTGGTTGAGGGATCGGACAAGTCGAACCGCTTCATTGTCGACCCGCTGGATGGCACGCTGAACTTCCTGCACGGCCAGCCGCACTATGCGGTGTCGATTGGCCTGGAGCGCGAAGGAAAGCTGCTGGCCGGTGTGGTCTATGACGTCGCCAAGAATGAAATCTTCTGGGCAGAGACGGGCCGCGGTGCGTGGCTCGACCAGCGCAAGCTGATCGTGGCGGCGCGCAAGAACACTGAAGAGGCCGTGCTTGCCATGGGCTCTCCATGGGTTGGACGCGGCGCGGATGCGCACCGCCTGTTTGCAGGTGAGCTCGGCTCGCTGACGCCAGTGACGGCGGGTCTTCGCCGCAATGGCTCCGCAGCGCTGGACCTCGCCTGGGTCGCGGCAGGCCGGTTCGATGGGTTCTGGGAACGGGGCCTCAAGCCCTGGGACATCGCAGCCGGAATCGTGCTGGTGCGCGAAGCTGGCGGCTATGTCGAAGAGATTGATGGCGGCGACGTGCTGGAGACGGGCAACATCCTCGCCACCAATGAGCCGCTCATGCCAAAGCTGCGCGAGCGGCTGCGCAAGGCAAAGGCCTTTATGGGCGGCTGATCTCGCCGCTTATTCTGCGGCTTCGGCGGCAAATTGCATTTCAGCGAGGCGGGCATACAGCCCGCCTTTTTTAACGAGCGCATCGTGGCTGCCCTGTTCGACGATGCGGCCATCTTCCATGACAATGATCCTGTCGGCGCGCCGGATGGTCGAGAGCCTGTGCGCGATGACGAGCGTCGTGCGCCCTTCAGCAGCGGCCGCAATGGCTTTCTGGACGAGACCTTCGCTTTCACTGTCGAGGGCAGAGGTCGCCTCATCCAGCAGCAGGATCGGCGCGCGGCGGACGAGCGCACGGGCGAGGGCGACGCGCTGGCGCTGGCCGCCTGAGAGGCTGCGGCCTTTCTGGCCAAGGTCTGCATCGAGGCCGCCGCGATCTTCGAGGAAACGCCAGGCTTCAGCCATGCGGGCCGCGTCGATCAGCTCGTCGTCAGGGGCCGTGCCGCCCTGCGCGCCAAAGGCGATGTTCTCGCGGGCTGTGCCGGTGAAGAGCGCCGACTCCTGCGGGGCATAGGCGAACTGGCTGCGCCAGATGGCGGGGTCTGTGTCCGGGGCTTCGACGCCATCCACAGTGATATGGCCCGATTTGGGGTCGAACAGGCGAAGGGCAAGGCGGAAGACGGTCGACTTGCCGGCGCCGGACGGGCCGACAAGCGCGACGAACTCGCCCGGCTGGACATCGAGGCTGAAGCCCTTGAGGGCGGGCGCGTCTTCTGTGCCATAGGAAAAGTCCACTGCGTCGAAGATGAGATGGCCCTGGACAGATGAAGCGATGGGCAGGGCGGTCTGCGGGGGCAGGATTTCCGGTGTCTCACCAAGGATTTCACTGGCGCGGTCGCTGGCGCCGGCTGCACGCATGACCTCACCCCAGACCTCTGCCAGCATACCGAAGCCAGAGCCTGCATAGAAGGCGTAGAGGATCATCTGCGTCAGCTCACCCGGTGACATCTGGCCGGTCGCGACAGCGCGGGCGCCAAGCCAGAGGATGCCAACCATCCCGCCCAGCAGCATGATGGAGACGGCCAGGATCATGAAGGCGCGGGCGGTGATGCGTTTCAGTGCGGCCTGGAAGACAGCTTCAGCGGCCTCGGCGAAGCTCTTCTCGCGGCGCTTCTCCTGCCCATAGGCCTGTACCAGCTCGATCGCGTCGAGCGCCTCTGAGGCCTGCGCGCCTGCATCAGCAAGGCGTGACTGGGCCTTGTTTGAGGCGCCGCGTATGATGCGGCCAATGATCATGACAGGAAGCATGGCGAGCGGGATCATCAGAAGAAGCGTGCCGCCAAGCTTCCAGTTGGTGACGAGCATCATGGCGATGGCGCCCGTCGTGGAGAGGATGGTGCGGGTCGCCAGTGAGGCTGACGAACCGAGGAATTGTTCGATCAGGGTGACGTCTGCGGTCAGGCGCGACACGCTTTCGCCAGAGCGCATACCGGCGTGAAAGCGCGGGCCTAGGCTCAGCAGCTTGGCATAAAGGTCGGTGCGAAGGTCTGCGGCAACGCGCTCACCAAAGCGCGAGACGAAATAGAAGCGCAGCGCGCTCAATATGCCCATCAGGACAGCGGCGAGCAGGACGTAGAGGAAATATTGGTCGATCGTGTCGAGAAGGGCGGCACCATTTGCGCCGCCTGCGCCCGCATCGACCGCGCGCCCGAACAGCCATGGGATGGACAGCGCGGCCACGGTGGACACGACGAGGAAGAAAAGCGCGACGAAAACGAGCGTCAGATGCTTGCGCACATAGGGCCAGAGCAGGGCCAGCGGCTTGACACTCCGGGCCTTTGGCCGGTCAGCGCCGCCCTGGTCGGGCAGCGTTTCGCGGCGGTCGTCGCTGATCTGGCTTGTTGCCTCGCTCATCTCTTGCACCTTCCTTGGCACCAGGCCCCTTGCGGGCTGGGCCTCAATCTACTAAGACCCCGCTTTCCGAATTTCACAGAGGCCAATCCGCGCAGGATGGCCGCTGACGCGAGGACTAGAGACGATGAAAGCCGAAGGCCATCCCGATTATCACTTCATCACCGTCGTCATGACCGACGGGACGGAGTACCAGACCCGTTCGACCTATGGCAAAGAGGGCGACCGCCTGACGCTGGACATCGACTCCAGCTCGCACCCGGCATGGACCGGCGGCAACCAGCAGCTGGACCGCGGCGGCCGCGTGTCGCGCTTCAAGGACAAGTTCAAGGGCTTCGGCGTCTAAGCCAGCTCTCGAACAGACAAGTTCAGAAAATCCCCGCCACGTGCGGGGATTTTTTTATGCCTGTTTCTCGGTTTCGAGGTTCTCGGCGCGCGGCGGTGTGCGGTGTTCGAGCGCGAGATAATCGCGGGAACGCATTTCGAAGAGACGGCTTGCGGCGCGTTCAAACTCGAAACTGCCGTCGCCTTCTGGATAGAGTGCTTCGGGTTCGGCCTCGGCAGTCGCCACGAGTTTGACGCGCGCCTCATAGAGCGCATCGATCAGGGCCACGAAACGGGCCGCTTCATTGCGCTTTTCCTTCGACAGGAGCGGGATGTCATCCAGAAGGACTGTGTGGAAAGTCGAGGCGATGGCGAGATAGTCGCGCGCACCAAGTGGGCGGGCACAGAGCTCAGGAAATGAAAAGCGGGCGACACCGGCGGCTTCGCGGCTGACCTGAAGCTGGCGGCCTTTGACATGCAGGACGCAGGAATTAGGCCGCGCACCGAGCGTCAGGCGGTCGAACGCTTCGTCGAGCAGCTTCTCGCGTTTGGCCGCGTCATCGGAGACATGCCAGACGGGCGCTTCAGTCAGGCGTTCGAGCCGGTAATCGCGTTCGGCCACCAGTTCGAAGATATCGCATTCATCCTTGATGCGCTGGATGAAGGGGATGAAGAGCTGGCGGTTAAGGCCGTTTTTGTAGAGATCATCCGGGTGACGATTGGATGTGGCGACGACAGTCACGCGCTCTTCGAACAAGTTCTCGAACAGGCGGCCAAGGATCATCGCGTCAGCGATCTGCGTCACCTGAAACTCATCGAAACAGAGCAGCTTGGCTTCTGAGGCGATGAGTTTGGCGACTGGCGGAATGGGATCGCTGCCAGCGCCTTTGACGCGGTGGTCGGCGCGCTTGCGGTCTGCCTCGCTCATTTCGCGCCAGGCATTCATCTCATCATGGACCCGGCCCATGAACTCATGGAAGTGGACGCGCTTGGCCTTTACGGGCGAGAGGTCATGGAAGAGGTCCATCAGCATGGACTTGCCGCGCCCGACGCCGCCCCAGAGGTAAAGACCCTTCACCTTTGTTTCCTTGCGGAACAGTCCGGCAGGCTTTGCCTCGCTGAGGCGTTCCAGCACGCTGTCGAGCTTGCGGGCAGCCTCGCGCTGGGCACTGTCTTCGTTCAGCTGCCCGGCATCCACGCGGGCCTGGTAGGCCTGTTCGACACCCATATGGTCAGCCCCCTCCAAGGACGCCCGCCACCTGCTGGGAGAAAATCGACAGGGACTGGGGCGAGATGACGATAGTGGCGATCAGACCAAAAATTGCCCCGCCAATATGGGCTTCGTGGCCGATGATGCGGTTTTCGCGCTGGGCGAGGATGACGCTGATCACGATGAAGAGGATGCCGAAGACGATCGCCGGCATCGGAATGATAAAGAAAAGCAGCATCGCAAAGGGCTGGAACAGGCAGAAGGACAGGATAATGCCTGACGTCGCCCCCGATGCGCCGAGAGCGCGGTAATCCGGCGAGCGGAAGTTCTCCAGCAGCGCCCAGAGGTTACCGCCCAGAAGCGCGGCGAAATAGACAAAGACAAAAGCGGGCGTGCCCAGCTGGTACTCAATGTATCGTCCGAACTGGAAGAGGACGAACATGTTGATGAGCAGGTGAAATACGCCGCCATGCAGGAAGCCCGAGGTGACGATGCGGTGATATTCACGCTTCTCGCGGATCGCGCCCACGTCAAAGAGGTTCTTCAGCAGGAATTGCTGGTTCAGCCAGCCATAGATGCTGACGAGGACGTTGATCGCGATCAATATCAGCGTGGCGGGAAAGATGGAAAGCTGGTCCATGCTGGACGCCTATCGTATGGCGCGCCGGAAAAGAACCGGAAAAAGCGCCGCGCTCTGTGAGCGGGCATTGTCTCAGGCGCTCTGACGCAATTCCGGTGCGTGCTGCTTGGCTTGTAGATTGCTAGCGTCGAGGTCTTCGATGGGGGCGGGGCGGCCGAGAAGGTAACCCTGCACCTTGGAGAACCCGGCCAGCCGGACAAGGCGTAGCTGGTCTTCGGTTTCTATGCCTTCAGCGACGATTTCGACATCCATGATGCCGCCAATGCCAGACATAAGAGCAAGAAGCTTCTGCGCGCGCTGGCTTTCGACGGCCTGGGTCAGGAAGGACCGATCGACCTTGATCCGGTCGATCGGCAGCGACTCCAGTCGGCTGAGCGATGAGTAGCCCGTGCCGAAGTCATCAAGCGAGATACCGACGCCGTGTTCGCGGATCGTGTTCAGCCGGGAGCGAGACACTTCGACATCCTCGAACATGCCGCGCTCGGTGATCTCCAGTTCCAGCAGCTCTGCCGGAAAGCCGGTTTCAGTGAGGATGGAAAGTAGGGAGTCGATGAACCCGTCGCTCGTAATCTCCATCGGGGCTGCATGCACCGGGCCTAACAAGACTCTTGCAAATGCGCTGGAGCGCGCCGACGCCGCTGTCTACGAGGCCAAATCCCTTG
>LWDU01036200.1_pt1 | contig 19533 bp, 13 predicted proteins | sample 727161 | NCBI WGS metagenome assembly LWDU01 (sample SAMN04566230, study PRJNA314399) | hydrothermal vent metagenome | isolation source: deep sea hydrothermal plume seawater | place: Mexico: Gulf of California, Guaymas Basin | collected 2004-07-11
CGCCGCGAACTTAAACGCGCCGATCGTGTGCTGACCGCCCTGAACCTGCTGCAGTGTCACTCTCAAACGAATCGGCATCTTCGTCAGCTTAGCTAACTCGGTGGTGTCGAGGACGAATGAGGCATCCGCAGTTTTCGGGACGCCCTTGTTATTGTGAATTCCCCAGCCGGTCGCCGCATCTCCGTCAAACGCATTTTGCAAATCAAAGCCCGATTGTTCGGTGGATGCCGTGCCGGATTTGATCGTCAAATTCGTCGTTTCCGGTATCCCATCGGAATCCGTGCCGTGAATTGCCTCCACCTGGATTTCGCTTAGAACAAAATTGCCGTGTTTGGTACGCCCGGGACCAGTCTGTTTTCGAACAGCCTTCGTGCTGAGTGTCAGCGTGTCGAATTCAGCAGTCGATACTTCCAGTTCGACAACATAGGTAGTGCGTTCCGGATTCTCACCGAAGACCTCAGTGAATCCGTCTTTGAGTGTTCGAAATGTTTGTGCGCCGTCAGACGTGGTGCTGGCCAACGGCAACGCCACAGGTTCAGACACAGAGACCGGCCATTGTTCAGGCAGCTGCGCAATCAGCTGTTCGGCTTTTTCGCGATTTGCAGACCATGTCTGTTCAAATGATTCGTCCGGCAGCTGAAGAGACGGTTCATCGGCGTTGTTGAGATACGCCATCAATTGATAGTACTCGCTGTGCGAAACGGGATCGTACTTGTGTGAGTGACACTGACAGCAACCCAATGTCAGGCCGAGCCACGTGGTGCCGGTGGTGGCAACTCGATCTGTCATGGCGTGAAAACGGAATTCCAGGGGATCAATCCCCCCCTCTTCGTTCAGCATCGTGTTGCGGTGAAAACCTGTCGCCACCCGCTGTTGTTGCGTGGCATTTGGCAGCATGTCTCCTGCCAGCTGTTCAATCGTAAACCGATCAAAAGGCATGCCCTCGTTGATCGCGTTGATAACCCAGTCGCGGTACGGCCAGATGCTGCGTTCTCGATCCTTCTCGTACCCGTTCGTGTCTGCGTACCGAGCCAGGTCCAGCCAGCGACGAGCCCATCGTTCGCCGTAATGTGGAGAATGCAGCAGGTGATCCACCAGTTCCTGATACGCTGCCTCAGCAGCGTCCTGATCGGCACTGCCAACGTTGCGAAATCTCGCACTCCAGGCGTCGGCTTCCTGGGGCGTCGGTGGAAGTCCGATGAGATCAAGATAAAGCCGTCGAATCAGGGTGTGCGGACGTGCTTCGGCAGACCGCGCCAGTCCGGCACGTTCCATCTGCGACAGAGTGAAACGGTCGATGTCGTTGCGGCACCATTCCGGCTGCCTGACGGCCGGCAACGTTGGTCGTCGCGGGCGTACGAACGACCAGTGTTCCTTCCATTTGGCCCCCTGCCCTACCCACTGAACCAGAAGGCGTTTTTGTTCCTCGGTGAGCGACTTCGTGGAGTCAGCCGGAGGCATCATTTCATCTGGATCGTCCGACAGAATCCGCCGAATTAACTCGCTCTGTGAATGGTCACCGGGTTTCACCAGCACATAGCCGTCACGATCTTCGAACAGCCCGTTCCGTTGATCGAGTCGTAGCTCAGCCTCCCGGGTCTGCTGGTCCGGCCCGTGACAATGGAAACACGCGTTGGACAAAATGGGACGAATGTCCCGCGTGAAGTCGACGGTCTTTGGGGTCTCTGCGGCGACCGCATCCCGCGTGCCGATGCTGGAGCAGACAGCCACAAAACCTGTCAGAAAAAGGGTCGTTCGAAATGATTTCATAGCTTGGTAAGTTCGACAGCTTTTCATCTTCGGTTGAAATCGCGAATTGTGTGCGGTCTGTTCCCGAATTTCAGCATGGCGAAAAGATGCACGCATCGCTGTGACATCAGACTTTTCGAAGAACATAGACCACGTCTTCAGACTTTCCCGTAATGTGGTGCGGCTGATCAATATTGTAGCTGAAGTCATACACCTCGGCGACTTCAAACTCGGGGACCTTCTTCAGCAGCGAGTTAAACTGGGCGTGCTTATACGTGCGATAATCCATGTGGTCGACGATACGTCGGTGTGACGTGGGTGTGTAGATATCCAGAGTAATTCCCAGGTGTTCCTGGCGGTTTCTGCGGTCAATGCCTTTGGACCACATATGCGACGTGATCGCCAGGTTGCCGCGTCGAGCCGACCAGGCTTCCTCCTGCATTCGCGGAACTTCGGTTGGTTCCAGATGCAGTCCCAGAATATACAGCCCGCCCTTTTTTAAAGCTGCCGCCATACAGTGCAGATGCGATTCCGCAGCGGCCTCAGTCGACAGATGACGAAACGAATTGATCAGATTGAAGGCGGCGTGATACTTCTTTCTAACCTTGAAATCAGTCATGTCTCCAACGCACGTACTGCGAGCATGCCTGAATCGCTGCAGTCGGTCGTTACAAAAGTTGATGGACTTCTCGTTCAGATCGTTACCGCCGACGTCGTACCCCGACTGAGCCAGCTTGATCAACAGTCGGCCAGTGCCGCAGGCCGGTTCAAAAACACGCTCCACGCTGCAACCCGCGTGCTTTGGAAAAACGGCCTGCAGAAAACCGAATTCCGCTTTCCAGTCTGAGCCGAAGAGCAGATCGTAGTACTTTGGAAAGTCATAAATGCTTTCCTCGATGATTTCAGTCATTGGAAGTGGTGGAATTTCAGATGTGTAAGAGTCTTCAGGAAAAACGACGATCCAATTGGCGCGCATTCTGTACCGAACAGGGAGAGCGAGCCAACAGATTCCGAGCGGTAGCTCGAGCAGAACGTCGCAGACGTATCGAATAGACCGTCGCAGACGGCTCGGCGCTGGTGGCGGCGATGCTGCGGGCCGTCATTCTATCACTGTTTCTTCAGCCCGCAATGGCCCGCAGGTACAGGTTCGAGTCGCCAGCGAGTGTGTTTGCGATTTTCTGCGAAGTCGTGGCAACAAGCCGACAAACGGGAAGAAACGGTTTTCGCGTTTAACCGCGTGCCCACCGAGCCGCGTTTTTCGACACGCGAAACACGGGACGTTGCCCAGACGGTTAAACGAAGGGAAAAAGGCATCAGGCCGCCCTTCCCATGGACCCCCACCACATTCCGGGACTGTGGCCTTCGGCACCCGTTCACCCTTGCTTCAACGGGCGTCCCGCTGGAGAATCAGCTGTTCCGCCTTCGTCTTCTGGAAAGAGTTGAATGCTGCTTACGGTTGCTGAATTAAGATCGTTTGCCTGTGTCTGCATTCTGGCCGTTGGGATCCTCGTTCCTGGGAGAGCGGCGTGTGGGCAGGACGCGGCCCGTGCAGAAAACCGATTGACGTTTGAAAAGGATGTCGCGCCGCTTCTGAAAACTTATTGTTTCCGGTGCCATGGCGAGATGAAACGAGAGGCCGGTCTGGACCTGCGGCGGCGATTCACATTGATCCGTGGTGGTGATAGTGGCCCGTCGATTCAGCCAGGCATGCCAAAACAAAGCCTGTTGCTGGAATTGATCGAAGACGGCCTGATGCCGCCCGAAGATGAGCCGCAGTTAAGCGCAGAACAGATCGCCGTATTACGACGGTGGATTGCATCCGGCGCGGCGATCACTGGCGCGGAAGAACGCCCACTTGCTGCCAGCGAAGACATGGCTGACATTGTGACTGACAAGGCCCGCAAACACTGGGCCTTTCAAACTGTCGCAGAGGTATTGGCGCCACAGGTGGAAGATGAGTCGTGGCTGCGGACACCCGTCGACGCATTCATTCTGGCAAAGCTTCAGCAGGAACAATGGCAGCCCGCGTCCACGGCAACTCGGACGGCTTTGATTCGCCGCCTGTATTTCGATCTGACAGGCCTGCCGCCACACCCGGAAGACGTTGCCGCGTTCGTGGACGACCAGGCTTCTGATGCGTACAAGAAAGTCGTTGATGGTCTTCTTGCCAGCCCGCATTACGGCGAACGCTGGGCTCAACACTGGCTTGATGTCGTTCGGTTCGCAGAAACAGAAGGCTTCGAATACGATCGTCACCTGCCGGATGCATGGCGATTTCGCGATTACGTCATCGATTCCCTGAACAGCGACAAACCGTTCGATCAATTTGTTGCCGAACAGATTGCGGGCGACGAAATGCTGCCCCGCGATCCGGAGTTTCACACGGCCGCGATTTTTCATCGACTTGGTGCCGTTCGTCGAAACGCCGGGAATCCCGATATTGCGCTCAGCCGCAACGAAGTGCTGACCGAACGCACGAACATTATTGGCGAAGCATTCCTTGGTCTGACCGTTGGTTGCGCACGCTGCCACAATCACAAACTGGAACCCATCACGCAGAAAGATTACTACCGGCTGCAGGCGTACCTCGCGGCCACCAGCGAGTACGATATTCCTTTGGCCGGCAAGGAAGAGCAGCAGGCGTGGGAGAAGCAGACGGCCGACATTAAAGCGGACATGAAGAAGCTGAAGGCGCTGATTGCTGACGCGACCGGGGAACAGGAAGCTAAGCTGGAACGGCAACTCAAGCAGCTCTCGTACGAACTGCCCCCCCACCCGGCCACGATTCCCAGCATTCGCAATGACTTCGAAAAACGCACTGCGATCCACGTTCTGCGACGTGGCGTCTGGGAACACAAAGGGGTCGCTGTCGGTGCTCGCCCGTTGAGCGTTCTGGTGTCCATGACTGAACCCGAGCTGGCCGGTGATGTGGCCGCACCGAAAACTGAACTCGCAAAGTGGCTGACAGACGATCGACATCCGCTGACCGCTCGTGTCATTGTCAATCGACTCTGGCAACATCATTTTGGCGCCGGACTGGTCAGGACAGCCAACGATTTCGGCACTCACGGCGATCGGCCCAGTCATCCGCAACTTCTGGACTGGCTGGCGCGTTCGCTGGTTAAGAACGGCTGGCGACTAAAACCCATTCACCGACTGATTGTGCTCAGCAATACTTACCGCCAGAGCAGCCGCACCGTGAACGCCGCCGCGACGGAAACAGCCGCTGCTGATCCTGACAACCGATTGTTGTGGCACTTCCATCGCCGCCGTCTGTCCGGCGAAGAGATCCGCGACGCGATGCTGGCCGTGTCCGGACGAATTAACCTGAAAGCCCATGGTCCCAGCGTCATGACGCCGGTTGACCCGGAACTGACCGGCCTGCTCTACAACCCGTCTCAATGGAGAGTCACAGAAGAAACAGATGAACACGATCGTCGCTCGATTTACCTGATCGCCAAACGCAATCTGCGTTTACCCTTCATGGAAGCGTTCGATGCGCCGGCCTTGCAGACCAGCTGTCCGGTGCGAGGCTCCAGCACACACGCACCGCAGGCGCTTGAACTGCTGAATGGCAGCTTTGCAAACGATATGGCGGCAGCCTTCGCAGATCGATTAACCCGTGAATGTAACGGAGACACCGAACGAATTGTCGAACGAGCCTACCGCCTGTCGGTAGGGCGTGCTCCGACCGTGCGGGAGCGTGACTTGTCGTTGGATTTCCTGCGCGAACAACCACTGTCCGAATTCACCCTCGCCGTCTTTAACCTCAACGAATTTATCTATGTCCCCTGACCGTCCGTCTTCGACGGTTTGTGCGAGCTGCCGCTCGGAATCCGTTGGTCCGCTCCCGTTGGTCCGCTCCCGTTGGTCCGCTCCCGTTGGTCGCTAATGATATGACAACAACTCGAATTGAAATACCACGGCACGTTTCTGGTCGTCGCAAGATGTTGCGCGATGCGTGTTGCGGTTTCGGTGGACTGGCTTTGGCATCACTGCTGCATGACGATACCGTCCGAGCGGATGTGGTCGGCCCCCTTCATCCCAAAGTGATTCACCAACCGGCCAAAGCACGCAGTGTTATTTTTCTGTTTATGGCGGGTGGCCCCAGTCAGTTGGAAACGTTTGACCCCAAGCCGCTGCTGAACGAACTTAACGGCCAGCCTCGCCCCAGTCAGTTTGGCGAAGCGAAGTATCAATTTGTCCAGACCGACGCAAAGTTGCTGGGTACGAAACGCAGATTCCGCAAGCACGGCCAAAGCGGAATTGAAGTGTCGGATCTGTTTCCGCACATGAGTACGTGCATCGATGATTTTGCTGTCATTCGATCATGCCACGGTGATCAGGTCGTTCATTCCGCTGCGCAGTACGAGTTGTTTTCCGGTCGGACGGTCCCCGGATTTCCCAGCATGGGCTCGTGGGCATTGTACGGACTGGGATCAGAAAGTGACTCACTGCCGGCGTATGTCGTTCTGCCGGACCCACTGGGTGCGCTCGAAGCCGGGCAACCGATGTACATGAACGGATTTCTGCCCGCGGCGTACCAGCCCACGATGTTTCGCCCGGGAGACCGCCCGGTGCTGAATCTGGATCTGCCGGCAGGCGTGGGTTTGCGGGGACGGAAGCGAACGCTGAAACTGATTCGTGAACTCAACGAAGCCACTCTGCAGCCTGGTGATGACGAACTGGAGGCTCGGCTGAACTCGTACGACCTGGCATTCCGCATGCAGACCCAGGCGCCCGAAGTTTTCGACCTGAGCCATGAAACGAAACAGACATTCGAATTGTACGGCGTCGGCCAGAAGCCCACGGACGACTATGGGCGACGTTGTCTGCTGGCGAGGCGACTGGTGGAGAACGGCGTGCGGTTTGTCTGCGTGGTTTCCGGCGGTGGCCCGGGCAACATGCAGTGGGACGCTCACAAAGACATCGAGGAAAATCATTTGCGGAAGGCGTCCGAGACCGATCAGCCGGTGGCCGGTCTGTTGAAGGACCTGAAACGCCGGGGACTGCTGGATGAAACGCTGGTGCTGTGGGGCGGAGAATTCGGCCGGTCACCTGAGGCTCAGGGGGGCAAAGGCCGCGATCATCACAACCTGGGCTTTACCATGCTGATGGCTGGTGGAGGCATCAAGGGCGGGCAGATTGTGGGCGCGACCGACGAAATTGGTCTGCGTGCCGTGGAATCGCCGCACCACTTCCGGGATATTCATGCCACCATGCTGCATCAACTGGGACTTGACCAGCACAAGCTCACGTATCCTCATCTGGGACGAGACGAACGATTAACATTCCTGGAGGGCAACGTGATCGAAGCGATTGTCTGACGTTCCCCCGAGAGCATCAGTAGCTACACAATTTCAAAGACTACGATCGAGGCGTCTGCACGCAGATCGGGTTCACGAGCGTAAGTGTTTAACTCTCCCGCTCGCGGGAGAGTCGGGCTGTCAGGCCCGGAGAGGGTCTTTTGTCCTTAACCAAATATTCGTACCTCGACTTTTAACCGCCCTCCCCGGCCGCTACCGCGTCCGACCCTCCCGTAAAGACGGGAGCGTAAAGATGTGTAGAGACCAATGCCCCGGAGGCCGCGGAATCGTCTGCTGCTGTCTGCAGAGTTGGTTCAGCCTGCCGGCTGCCGTGCGGCAATGCTTTCCAGGTGTTCCGTTGTCTCGTCCAGTGACGTCACGTCGGCAAACCGTGCCTGAATGTCAAACAGCGTCCAGACATGAGCCGCGGCGGAACGGTCCCCGACACATTCCCGCACGATGATGGGCACGAACCGATAGCTTTTTGCGTCAGTGGCTGTCGCTCGAATACAGGCGCTGGTGCTGCAGCCGGTGATGATCAAGGTGTCGATGCCGTGGCTGATCAGGTATGCACTCAAATGTGTACCGAAGAACGCACTGGCGTTCTCTTTTTCGATGACCAGGTCCTGCGGAGCCGGAGCGACTCGGTCATCAATCTGACAGGCCCGTTCATCCCATGCCCGAAACCCGGTCGACACATCAGCCGCAGACTTAAACGCCTGATCACCGCTGTCCGGTCGCCAGGGACTGGTTGTATAGATAATCGGGACGTTCGCTGTGCGGGCGACGTTCAGCAATCGGGTGGTCGCTTCGACGGGACCGTCCAGTCGCCGGCTGCCGCCGGCGTAGGCATCGTCCGTCCAGCCATACGCGAAATCGACAACGACAACCGCTGGACGACTGCCGAATTCGAAGCGGTCCTGAAAGATTCCTCGCTGTTCGTAGTATTTCGAAACGGAATGCATGGCATCATGCAGCAGGCGTTCAGCAGCTGCGTCGTGGATTTCCATTGTTCGACCCTTTCGTTGTGACCTGGTGAGTATCGATTCTGTTTCGATTGGAAACGAAGTGTCGCGGTTCGCGCCACGAACCAATACCCTGGCCGCGGAGCGATCAACGACAATGTGACATCTTTTTCTCGATCGTCACCCCGTCAATTGATCGCGGACCAGTTCACCGAACAATTCCGGCCGTCGTGTCCGCAGAGTGTAGTTGGGATGGCTTCGATACTCAGTCAGAACAGCTGCGTCCAGGTCGTGCACAATCATCTCATCGCAGATCCTGTCGAGACTGGCATGTTTCAGAATGGTACCGCCCGAGTCAATGATCATGGCGCCACCGGGGTGATGCGGCTGGTTCACATGGTCGCGCGGCAGCGAGTCGACATACCCGGCCATACCCGTCTGATCAGCAAACACACAGAAGCAGGCGTTTTCTCGGGCGCGCTGACGGTAACCGCTGAAGTAGTCGAATACATGACGTCGCGCGGCCGCTTCTGATTCCGGCGTGTCCTGCCAGCGTCCTTCTCGAGCCGCGTGGGGCATCAGAATAACGTCCGCTCCTTTCAATGCTGTGATTCTGGCGATTTCCGGAAACTGATTGTCGTAGCAGATGATGCTGGCAACTTTGCATTTTCCAATATCAAACACGTTGATATCCCGCCCGCCCTTGTAATAGAAGTTTTCGTCGCGGGACGTGTGCAGCTTTCGCTGACGACCGATATATCCGTCCGGACCCACCAGGACCTGTGTGTTGAAAACGATATCGTTTTCCTTCTCGCTCAATCCCGCGGACAGAAATAAATTGAACTGTTTCGCCAGCGCAGTCAGCCGTTGCACGCTGGGGCCGTCCGGTACGGCTTCGGCAAGCTCCCACGTATTGGGAGTGCAATGGCCGTGAATGACCAGCTCGGGAAACAGAACCAGTTCTGCCCGTTCGCTCGCGGCCTGTTCGCAGAATTCTGCAATCCGCTGCAGCGTCTGCTGTTGTTGACCCAACACGCTGTTCATCGTAACCGCTGCGACGCGAATCGTCTGCATACAGAATCTCCGTGCATGACAATCAGATACCCAGCTCGAAAGTCAGGTAAGAATCTCTCCACTCTCGCATGCACTCCGGAAATTACAAGCTCCAAACCGACACTGACAGGATACTGAGGTACCACTCCACGAACCTGGTCGCTCGATTGTCCAACGCGCTACTCATCCCTGTCTACCTGTTGTCAGGAGATGTCGCTTGAACTTCCCGATGGAAAGCGAGTGTTCGCGGATGATTGTTCGTACGCACGCACAACGTAAACGTAATCAGCCGCCGGAAGAGAAACCTGAATCTGCATACCCTAAACGCCTCGACAGGCCTCCAGCAGGAGACCGCATTGCTGCCATGGTTTCCTGTCTGCTTCGCTGCGGAGGCAATGAGATCGCAGACGTCCGGAACTTGTCTCATCAACGGGGTCGTTGACGCAATTCAGTCGCACATGTCCGCTGCTGACTGCGACTGCAGCAGTTTTCAAAATCACGCGGTCGTTCTGCAGTGGAATTCGCCAGGAATTTCGGCAGTGACAGGTCGAAAGCCTTGGCGGCTTCCGCTACGACAAAAAGTAAAATGCTCTAAAAGTCCGCCCCACTCTCGTGCTTGTTGAGCACGCGGCGTGTTTTCGACAGGAAGGAAACACAGCTGGCCACCAGCAAAACAACGCCCAGCAGCGAAAAGGCATAGGTGAAAACACGAAAGAATTCGAAACGGTTGATGTCGGGTTCAAAAAGGTCTCTGTAGATCTGCACAGCAATCGCACCTGTGTAGCCGACAGAATCGGCGATGTAGATCGCAAACACCGCATTTCCACGAAATCGAGTGGAGGCAATGAGTCGCTCAAACAGCGCTGTCCCGAAGGGAACGTAGGCGAGGTACGAACCGAGTCCCACCAACACCATCCACCAGAGTTCTCGCCCCTCAAGCAGACCAGCATCAAGCATCAATGTAGCCCCGGCCATCAACATCAATCCGCAGGTCATCACCACGTAAACAGCGATGAGTCCGTGACGATGGTTTCGAAAGACGTTCAGCACGGCAAGCGCCAGCACGACTCCGATGGCCACCGGAAACTCCGTGCGTGTAAAAATGCCGGGAGTGTCCGCGTAGCCCAGTGCCTGGAAGATTTCTATGCCGTAGTTGTCTCGAAAGTCTCGATAGGCGGTCAGGAAGAAATAGACCGTGAACAGGAGAAACAGGCCCACCCCGAATTGACTCACGAATCTGGTGCGATCCGCGGCATTCATTTTCGGCCGTTCCGTTCGCGAAGCGATATCGGCCGCTGAGGCTGCCGGGACCTGATCTAACAGCCATACGGAGACAACATACAGCGGCAGAAAACAGAATCCTGTGACTGCGGGCATCCACACATCAGACACGCCGGCACTCATCCACATCCGACCGACATCTTTGACGACACCGCTCGCAATGATGTAAGAACAACTCAGACCAGCCAGCACCAGCTCCGAGAGTCTTCTGCCCTCCAGATAGCGCACCACAAGTCCCCAGATCATGCCCAACGGAAGACCGTTCAGCAGGATTGCAGGCACTTTCCATTGCGCCGGAACGATCGCGAAAACAACCAACGCTGTCTGCGCCCAAATGATCAGCACAAGCAGGGCGAGTGCCCGATGGGCTCTGCTGAGCTCCGAGCAGACTTTCATTCCAATCACTTTGGACAGCGTATAGCCAATGACCTGGCTGATAACGAGTGCTGTTTTCAGATCCAGCCCGACAAACGTTTCAAAGCCATCGTATGTCGCGGCCGCAAACGGCTTGCGAAATGCGTACATACAGAAGTAGGTCGAGAACGACGCCCCGACGGTGTACGCCGCGAACTGCCAGTCCGGGGCTCGGGTGAGCCATCGAGTCAGGAAACTCTCTCGATTTGACATTGCTCACACGCTGCTTTCCCTGGAATGTGTTGCGGTCACCGCGAAAAAAATAGAGTCTATTTGCGTCCACAAACGAACGTCGTTTGTCCGGTTTTCGATCGACTCTGCTCTCGCTCATCCAGCCAGGCCTGCATCGTCCCCTCGCCGTTCATCTGTTCGACTCGATGTTGGGCACTTGCAAGTTCGGTTTCCGTGACTAATGACCATGTCGAATCACCAGCTCGCCAGGCTTCCTTGAGTGGGCCTTCAGGATCCAGATAAGACGACCCCTGGAGTATCCCATTCAGCTCCGGAGTGGCGGACTCGATCTCAAATCCGGCTTCGGTAAGAATCTGTTGCAGTTGATCGAGGTCAGGCATTCTGAAAATCAGGCGTGACACTGCTGTCGGAATCAATGCAGCCCACCAATAGCCATCACGGAACTGGTCGTGTGTCGTTACATTGATCACGAACGCTCCGCCCGGCCTCAGGACTCGCCATGCTTCTCGAATGAACCGGGTCACGTTTGGAAACTGATTCGGCTTCCACTCAGAAGGATCATCGGCCGCGCTCGGCCCTTCTTCAAGATGATGAATCACCTGATTGCACGTAATGCCATCAAAGCTTTCGCCTTCGAATGTCATATCGAGAATGCTGCCGCAGGTCAGATCAACCTGTTCGTCGAGCTTTTTGCGCGCTTGTGTCAGCATGCCTTCGCTAAAGTCAATGCCGGAAAGACTGCCCAGGTAGGGGTGCAGTGCATGCAGGTAGTTTCCTGTCCCGCAGCCAGCCTCCAACAACACCTGTTGGCTGAGTGGAATTTCTGTCCGGGCGAGACAGGCCAGGATAGTATCGACGCCAACGGGAATTCTGGTTGTGTCGTAGCTATTCGAATCGAGAGCGTAGTTGGCGTATCGTGACATAGTGTGCGTGTCTTCTTCAGTCAGTTGTCAGGTCAACACTGTTCGCGACGTCCACGTTCAATGCGAATGATTAGACTCACTCTAGCACGTCGGGGCCCTCGGGGACAGCAGGCTGATCGGTGACATCGAAGCCTCAGACAACCGCTGTATGCCGTTGCCCGCAGTTGGAACGAAACGAATTAAGTTCGCGAAGCGCTCCACAGCAAAACGACCGTCGAGAAAGTCAAAAGAATGATCAACGCAGCATTCAACCTGTCGGTGATTCTGTCACCACCTCAGATTTTCATTCGAGTCAGATCCGGCAACACAGTTTCGCTGTTACAATTTTCCTGTTACGTCGTCGGCAGCAGTGCCTCCTGAGGCAGGAAAAATCTCCGGCCAGCCCGTGCGTGGGTCGATCGCAGTAGGTTTGACATCTCCGGGCTTCTGCCCGCGGGCCATACATTCTCGTTCATACATTGCCCACCCGGATTCTCCCGAACTGATGATCCGCACTTCCAAAGACGCCAATTGTCTGACCTGAATGGCATGGCGGTAGTACGGGTTTTGCTCCAGACCGGTCTGGACCAGGACGGCAAGCTGCGCGGTGTCGATCGGATCGCTGATTTCGACGTAGAGTCGGTACCGTGGAACGTCGTTATTCACGGGGACGACCATAGCGAATTTCGGCTGAACGCCGTGCACGGAAAATGCAGAGCAAATGACTTTGCGAACATGCGGTTCACATAGCTTCTCACCAACAAGGTCACATGAATTGTTACTTCGACCAAGGAATCGCAGCAGAGGGCACTGGTTTTCGAACGCGACAACTTCGACCGAGTCGCGTAGTTGATAACGATACAGCCCACCTCCCGTGCTCAGAATTACGTTGTAGATTCCGCCGATGTCAAGTTCGTGCGCCATGTGGACGTGTGGTTGTGATTCTGAGCCGAGACGGGATCCAGCCTCCTGAAACTCAAAGAAATGCGAGCGCACAGCCAACGCTGCACCGGGGCGGTCGACAAGCGGAAAAGACACACAACCTTCGGTCGCCAGCAGGCCCTTCGGCTGGATTTCGATTCCCGGAAGCAGGTCGTGTATCCGGGGCAGATAATCGGCTGCGGCAGCACCCGTCCAGCAGCTGATCAGGGCAAGTTGAGGCCACAGTTGATGCAGCATTTCGGGAGTCGACGGGTTCGCACGGATAACGCCGCCAAGTTCATCGGACCGCCTTCTGTCCGCCGGTCGGTTGGGAAGTAGTTCCGTTGGTATCGGTTCGGCTCGTCCCGGAAGGCTGACCTGTCCAGTGCGCAGGTCGCTGCAGATGCGTTCGCTCCATTTTTCCAACGGTTGCAACAGCGCCGTGAGAAACGTCGGGCTCCAGACGGAAATCAGCGAAAGATCAGCTGCTCGAACAAGTTGCAGCAACGTACAGTAGCGAAAATTATCGATGTCGCCAAAACCTGCGACCGCAGCGGCGCCAGGCAGCAGAGTTCGTCGCCGCGCAGCCAACCCGGATTGCGTTCGGAAAAGAATCGAACATGCGGATCACGCAATCGTCCGTCCGTGAAATCAGCGACTCCCTGTCGCAATCGGCAGGAACCCGGTCCGGCCCGGACAATTCCCGCTGCACTGTCGTACCCCTGCGGGTACTTGTGCCGCCCCAGGGTATCGATTCGCTGCACAATCGAATCTGGCGTCGGCCGGTCGAATCTTGGGTAGAAATGGTTGAAAAAAAACGGCAGGAACCGATATGTCTTGTACCCTTTCGCGATCAGAAACCAGTACATCTCATCCAATTCAGATTCGTCTGTAAGTTTCAGAACCAACTGCCCCCAGACATGCGCAAGGCTGTCGCTGAACCGGAATCGGTGATCGACGATCGTGTCGCCGGAGAATAATGCTCGAACGGATCGCCCGTCAATCTCCATGTCAATGAGCATCTGGGTTGAGAATCCGCGAATGGCCTTCGTGACCGGATCGACGACCTGAATGCCCCATTGTTTTTCAGTGAGGTCGGCATCGAATGTCGTGCGATCAATGTCAGCGTAGTAGCGATCCATCAGAGTGAACATCTCGTCGCATTCTTTTTCGCTGAGATCGGCCACTCGCGTTAGTCGTCCGGTTCGCTGCATACGATGTCCTTCACTAACCAGACGGAATCAGCATCTCACAGACTTCCTAATTCCAGATACGGAACTCGATCATCAAGTCTGTTACTGGCCGTGTCTCCGTCGTTCCAGTACACATGATACAATTGCGTGACAAACGATGTAATCGAAAACGGTCGAGCGATCGGCAGCAGCGGATCGGTTTCGTGCAGTCGCAGCAGGATGTAGTCGCATTGTCCGACGGTTGCGGCATTCGGCAGGATTCGCAGTAGTTCACCGAAGACGTCAGGATCGTTGCCTTCAACAAGTGGAATGGCTGCCATGGCACAGCGAAACCTGCCGCCCGGTGCCGGCAATTCCGGCCGTCCGAGGATTTTTTCGCGAACGTTGTAGAGGGGTCGAAACCATTTGAGTGGTCCGCCGTAACGTTCGATGACAGTCTGTCGGAAGCTGCTCTGATTCCATGCTCCGAGAGTTCCGACAAGGCGTCCGTCGCGAAATGCAAGTAATATGTCAGATGGTTGCAGAGCCCGGAACGTGCCGCCATCACAAAAGAAGTCGTCCGCCGCATAGCGCGGGAAAAACTGCCGGCACGAACCGGTTTGCAGCAGAAATTCCACGATGGCATCTGTGTCTGTCGCGGTCGCCGGCCGGAGTTCGAGATCGCGTGCTGTGCTCGCATCACGGCGAAGATGACGTGCCACGGGGATCGACAGTGTGTGATAAGAACCGGCTGGGCGATATTGAGGCAGACCGGCTCGCCCGGACGTCAACATGGACACCGCATGTCGATTGCTTTCGACAATCGTGGTTTCATACAGCGGCGTGCGTGCGTCTGTGTGGAGTTCGCGCAGGAACCGATAGCCACGCGCGAGGATCGTTGCATTGCGGTGCGACGGCAATATGCGGAGGCCGCTTAAGTATCCCACAGGCGCAGGCTGTCCGTTGACGAAGCGATCCCGAATCGATCGTGAGGCGACCGCCACAATTCGCTGATCACTGCTGTCACGAGCAACGATGGTTTGTCGAAACGGACCTTCGACGACGGCCGCATCGATGAAACTCGGTTCTCGTCGAAACGAAACCGAGATCCGTCCGGGCATCGGAGTTCTCGCAAGAAGTTCCCGCAGTTCTGCATCGTCCGCCGGCGTCGCCAGTTCAAATCGGATCCCGCCGCTCACTTCGCCGCAATCTGTCGTAACTGGGGCGGCGAGTGTGCTTTGATCAGCGAACCGTGCCAATTCAGATCACCAAGCGGAAGTCCGCTGCGGCCGAAACGGCACCATGTTGTAGCGATAACGATCGTCCAGCCACCACGCGTCATACAGCAGTCGGCCTTCCGCTTCCATCCGCTGATACAGCGGCGTACCTGGAAAGGGAGTCACGTGGTTGAAAGCTCCAATGAACAGACCCTGTTGCTTCGCAAATTCGATGGTGGAATCGAACGTGTCAGACGTGTCGTGATCGTAGCCAAAGATAAACGTCCCATAGACCCGCAGCTTGTGATGGCGGAAGCGAGCAAGTGCTTCAGCCGGACCGCCCCGCAGCGCGTTGAATCCTTTGTTCATGTCGCGGAGCGTTTCGGTCTGCAGTGATTCAAATCCCACCAGCAGCCCCTGGCAGCCGCTGCGGCGCATCAGGTCAAGGGCTTCGTCGTCCCATGCCACGTTGATGGCCGACTGACTTACCCACCGCAGCTTGAGTGGGATCAGTGCCCTCATCAAATCCTTCGCTTCTTCCAGACTTGATGTAATGTTGTCGTCAATGAAGAAAATCATCTGCCCCAATCGCCGCACGCGCTTGAGTTCGTCCAGTACCAGATCGATCGGACGATGATTATGTGTCGCGTCAAAGTATGATTGAATCGCACAGAAATCGCATTTGAAACGGCAACCGCGAGCAAATTCGACCAGCCGTATCGGCAGGTATTTTTTTCCGCGAAAAATCGAACGATCAGGGCTGACGATCAGTGGGGGACGTTCCGTCGCACGATATTTGGACTGTGGGCGACCGTGACGGTAGTCGTCGATGAGTTCCGGGAAGACGGGTTCAGCCTCCCCGATCACAATCGATTCACAGTACTGTCGGACTTCCTCCGGACACAGCGTGGCGTGGAATCCGCCAATCACAACGGGGACGCCCCGAAGACGATATTCGCTAGCAATCTGATACGCCCGTTTGGCCGTGTAGGTTTCCACGCTGATGGCCACCAGATCCGTGGGCTCGTCGTACGGGATTTCTTCAAGCCGATCATCATAGAACCGTTTTTCAACATCTGCCGGCGTCAACGCGGCAATCATCGCGGCCGGAATGGGTTCCATCTTCCACGTGCGAATGTAGCGCTTCATACCGACGAAACGCCCCACGCAGGGATGAATGATCGTCAGCCGAAACGGCTTTGCAGGCGCGGGGCCGGTCATGGCAACGTGTCCGAGGTGGAGGCTGTCGGGACAACGTCAGAACCTGCTTCGGTTCTGTGATTCGGTGGCCCTGCGCTGCCGTCCCCAGTCGGCACGGGGTTGAGCATCCAGTCACACGTATAGAACCGATTGAGTCGATGGGCGTAGTAACGGTAACCGAGATTCGTCATCACAGCCACGTGCCACGGCGCGGCGGTGTGACGCAGCCGACGAACGATATTCATGCTGCTGTAGGCGTGTTTCCAGGCGTTCTCTGTCCCGCGCTGCAGCTGTTCGACGGTCATCTGTGCCGGTTGAAAGACCACGTGCTGTCCATCATACAGTTCCCAGTTGTTGGTGATGATCCGCCCCTGTTGGTCGAATTCCCGGTACAATTGGGTGCCCGGAAACGGTGTCACGATCGCAAATCGCGGCAAATCGATTTTTGCGTCCACGGCGAACTTTGCCGTTTTCATGAACACGTCCGGCGTGTCGTGGTCGAGACCGAAAACGAAACAGCCCTGCAGAGCAATGCCGCGCTGGTGCAGTTTTTCGACGACTTCGGGGTATCGAGCCGGATCGTTGAAGGCCTTGCTGCTGCTGCTGCTGCTGCGCAGGTTGTCCGGTGATATGGATTCGAGTCCCATCAACAGACCTCGGCAACCGCTGCGGGCCACGAGGTCGAGCAATTCCTCATCGTAACACAACAATGTCGTTGCCAGTCCATACCACTGCAGCCTTAGTGGAATGAGTGCTTCAAACAGCCGCGCCGCATAGTGCTTGTCGGCGATCAGATTCAGGTCAACAAAGATGGCTCGTCGTGCTCGTTGCCGCTGTATGTCATCGACGATTTCTGCCACGGGTTTCTGCAGCGGCTTGCGTCCCCACGCGGCGGGCACGACGCAGAACGAACAGTTGTGCACGCACCCGCGCGTCGCTTCGAAGACGTGGGACGTGGGACGTGATGTATCGGTGTCCAGGCAGCACACTCCGATCCGGGTGGGGGCAGCCGGACAGATCAAGGTCCGGCGATTGATTGTAGCGGGGCCGCAGTTCGCCGGCCACAAAATCGCGGAACAACCGCGGCCATTCCTGTTCGGCATATCCGACCACAATGCTGTCGGCGTGTGGCTGTGCGTCGTCCGGGACAAGCGTCACATGTGGACCGCCAAGAATGACTGTGATTCCGTGATCGCGAAAGTGCCGGGACAATTCGTAAGTTCGATTCGCCGTGCCGGTGATCACCGTCATCCCGATCAGGTCGGCCTGCAGATTCAAATCCACATCGGCAATGCCCTCGTCAATACACACTACGTCTGCGTTAATGTCGTCCGGAATCAGTGCGGCCAGAGTTGGCAGCGTAAGCGGCATGTATCGCAGCGATTGCCTGAAGAGGCCACCTCGCCGCCGATACAACGGGCCTTTCGCCGAAATCAGCGCAATGCGAAGTCGGCGTTTACTGGCTCCAGGTGAGGTCACGAGTCGACATCCCGTCAAATGTGCAGCGACTGTGTATCAACCTGTAATGTTTATCCAGCCAGTGACGATTTGTCCAGGGCTACGAATTCATCCGGTGTTTTCGCAACAGAACGCCCATGCGGTCGTTTGGGAAACAACCCAAACAACATGCCCTGCTTGCGGTATGCCTCACGCGAATAAATCGGGTTGTATTTCAGATAGACTGCCAGCCTGTAAAGCGAACTCATGTGCGTTTTGAAATCCCACATGCGATGGAATATCGAACTGGTTTTGTTCCACTCGTAACGACACTGCCAGCAGGCTTCGGTCAGTTCGTCGGGCGTCATGTTTTTCGGAACGAACGCCGCATGGTTGAATCGGTATTCCGGATGCAGCCACCACTGCCCATTCCACAGCAACCGGTTTTCGCGCTGCAAGCGGTCGTACAGCGGCGTGCCTGGGTACGGCATCAGAATATTGAACGCCGCAAAGCAGAATCGGTTGCGCATGGCAAAGTCGAAAGTCTCTCGAATTGATTCGACGGTGTCGCAGTCGTGTCCCAGCGTAAACGCCGCCCAGGTCTGCAGATTGTACTCCCGCGGAATTTCACACTGAGCCTGATAGCGGTCCCAGCTGGCATTCAATGGATTGCTGTTCGCACCGCGCGTCAGGTTGGTCGCTTTTTTCATGGCCTTCAGGTTATCGGGGTTGATGGATTCAAAGCCGATCACGTTGCCAATGCAGCCGCTTTCGGCCAGCAGTTCCATCAGCTCCCGGTCATTTGTCATATCGATCGACGCCTGCGACACCCACTTGATTCGCATTGGAATGAGTGATCGCAGAAACACTTTCGCCGCGTCATGATCCGACAGGAAATTGTCATCGACAAAGAAAATCAGCTTGCGATCCTGATTCTCGATTTCGGCCAGCACTTCTTCCGTTCGACGCACATACTGCGTGCGATTGAAGAAGACGCTGATCGCGCAAAAGTCGCAGGCGAAGCGGCAGCCGCGACTGAACTGCATCAGCGTGATCGGCAGATAGCCTTTCCCTTTGAACAATTCACGCCGCGGTTGTGACCCACCGGGCTGTGGGATGCCCGGCTTGGCCCGATAGACGTCCTGCAGCCGGCCCTGCCTTGCATCTTCCACGACCTGTGTCCACAGCGATTCCGCATCGCCGATGTAAATGGAATCGGCGTGCTGGCGGCATTCGTCGGGTGCCAGCGTCGGATGGAATCCGCCCATGATGACGGGCACACCTCGAGAGCGGTATTCCGCTGCGATTTCGTAAGCCCGCCGAGCCGTATAGATTTCGACGGTAATCGCAGCCAGGTCAGTCGGCTCGTCGTACGGAATCTGTTCGATGCGATCGTCGTACAAAACGCATTCGACATCCGCTGGCGTCACGCCCGCCAGTACACCCAGTTGCAGTGGTTCCATCCGGCCTTCGTCGACATAGCCCCGACCGTCGGCGGGCTCACAGATCGCGACAGACGTGGCAGCCTTCAGCTGTTTGAGCCCTCTTTGAGACTGTACGCAACACGTTTGCTGAAAATAACCAGCAGCGACGTGTGCTCGTCCATTTGGATTGGCGATGGGATTGGCGATGGGATCGCCGAACTTGCCGACGAGCACTTCCGTGATCAGACCGGGGCCGGCGATGCCGCCCGGAATCGGTCGCGGTGGAACGGGAGCCGAACA
>LWDU01040813.1_pt1 | contig 19532 bp, 15 predicted proteins | sample 727161 | NCBI WGS metagenome assembly LWDU01 (sample SAMN04566230, study PRJNA314399) | hydrothermal vent metagenome | isolation source: deep sea hydrothermal plume seawater | place: Mexico: Gulf of California, Guaymas Basin | collected 2004-07-11
CCAGCGCGACCACCGCCCCAGCCCCAACTCCCGTACTGAAAGAGAAGAGGTGCAACTCGCTACAGGGCCGCGGGCGGGGGGAGCTCTGTGCAGTTCCTGGGCGGGAGGGCAAGTCCCGGCATCTGCATCAGCAACTGAGCACCAAGGGGGCTCTACAAAGGCCCAAACCACCTCCCCAAGGGGGATGAGGTGTTTGGATCGGTCTCGGCCTAGGCCTACCCCGCCGTGCGGAGAGCCTCTGAGCCCCTTATCCACCGCTCACAATCTTGGGGTTCGAGCCACTATACGTCGAGGATAGCGGACTGCAGGTCCACCGTGTCGACTCCGTACTCGGCGTGGTTTCGCTCAGGGGCAGAAAGTCACGGACAGACCATCGGTCAAGTTGAAGCCTGCACCTCCCATGGCGGGGTCCCTGTACCAGAATTGGAAGTTCCAGGTGGAGCCCGCCAGGATTTCGCCGGACCCACCGCCGGCGGGAGACGAGACGAAATCGAGCAGGCGGCTCACGTTCCCGCCCGCGTCTATCTGGAGCGCGGGAAGCAGCCTATAAAGGGAGCCGCTTATGCACAGAAACCCGTCTCCCAGCGGCGCCTGTTTCTGATTGGGCCCATAGAAGAACAAGCCGAATTGCCCGGGGACGGCATTCGCCGCGGTCAGGACGAAGTCGTTGGTCTGAATGCTGGTCGTCCCCGACCAGCCCATGGTTGCCCCCGCCCCGCTCGAATTGGGAGAACTCGTGCAGAAATTCACGGGGGTGGAACAACTGCTGGGAGTGAAGACATCAACGGACCCTCGGTTGCCTGCTCCACGGTTTGCCCCAATGATGAACTCCGCTCGGCCGTCGCCGTCCAGGTCTCCCACGCCCGACACCGTGGACCCGAAGTAGGAGCCGCTCGGGCCGACGATCTCGAAGATCTTCGTACCGTCCGATCCCGAGAAGACCCAAGCCGTGCCGGCCACGGACCCCCCCGTATCGTCTTGGTCGGCCCCCACGAGCAGATCGGAAACTCCGTCTCCGTCAACGTCCTCCCCACACGCAACGGATCGCCCGAAGTGGTCCCCTGCGTCTGGGCCGTAGAACTCGAACATGAGGTCTCCCGTGCCGCCGCGGAACACCCGGACGCGACCGGCTGCTCCTTCCCCCGCAGGACCCGTGGCACTGTTCGCTCCGACGAGCAGCTCGGCAATGCCATCGCCGTCCAGATCACCCGCCCAAGCCACGGCGCCGCCGAAGGCTTCGTTGGATTCCACCCCCCGGAATTCGAAAATTGAGCCGCCGTCTGCGCCCGAGAAGACATGTACCACGCCAGAGCGTTTGTCGTCTCCGTCTTCAGAGGGGGCCCCAACCGCGATGTCACAGACTCCATCCCCGTCCATATCCCCGACGCCGGCCAGAGCCTCTCCGAAGCGATCGTCATCGTCCTTGCCCACGAAGACGAAGAGCAGTGCGCCGTCCACACCCGAGTGGACCCGCACCAACCCGCGCTGCTTCCCCTTGACAACGGCGTTTGGAGCGCCTGCGGCGAGCTCGGACACTCCGTCTCCGTTCAGATCACCGATGCGTGCGACTGACGCGCCGAACTCGTTGTCCTTCTGCGCCCCTAAGAGGACGAACAAGAGGGCGCCGGTGGCACCGGATCGTACTTCCACCAGGCCCGCGTCGCTCCCGTTGGTGTCATTGAAGGGGGCGCCAATCGCCAGGTCCCCGATCGAGTCACCGTCGACATCACCCAAGCCGGCGACGGCGGCCCCGTAGCGGTCGCCGTTTGCCATTCCTCCGAGATTCAGGAGCACCGCCCCAGTGTTCGGTGAGACCACCCGCACGCTTCCAGTATTTGCCGTGCTGGAATCGGCACCGAAGGCTCCGATGATGAGTTCCGGAAGACCGTCCCCATCCATGTCCAGGGTCGTCGATAGAGCCTCGCCGAATGCGTCCCCTGCTTGGTCGCCAATGAAGGTGTGGAGCACATCCTGTCCGGTCGTGACGGAAACGAGGATGGCCGTAATGAGGGGGAGGAGCACTGCTTTTGAATTGATTTCGCGCATGGAGGAGATTGCTGTAGCTGGGGAGTAGAGGATTAATTAGGGCCCCGAATGGGCGGAACGCCCAGACCGACGAGCGATTCTACCCCTCGGCGTTCCTTGACGGGGAGACTGAGTTTTTTGTGGGCCCGCGTTGACGATCTGTCGCCTACTCGGATGGGGCAGTACCCACGCTATGCGGCATCCCTTGTCTCCGCTTGCGGCGACGGTCTCAAATTGAGATCGGGTGCGTAGGCGAAAGGTGGATGGCATGAAGCTGCGCATCGCCAATCAGTACAAGACGATCTTCTATCCGTACCCGCTTTTTTTGCGGATGTGGTCCTCGCCGCGAGCAGCTCCGCTCAAGTCCAAGTAGGCAAGGTGACTGTTAGTGATGGCGGAGTCATGACTATTTCGGCTCGAGCATTGCGATCAATGGCGGCCAGACGCTCGATGAAGACCTACCGCCCCAGCCCCAACTCCCGTACTGAAAGAGAAGAGGTGCAAATCGCTACAGGGACGGGGGCGGGGAGAAGAGGAGTTCGGATCTGTCTCGGCCTAGGCCTACTCCACCGTGCGGAGACCCTGTGAACCCCTTGCCCCCATGGCGCTGCAGATCGAGGAATCGCCCGTGATCTCAACCTTTGCGGTCACCCCGTCCTGGGGCAGGTGTTCAGATGCTCCCAACGCCCATGATAATCACTCCCAGCAGACCCAAAGCGAGTCCCGTCAGGGCACGCCGGGTGACGGGTTCACGCAGGATCCACACGGCGAGGATGAAGGTGAACAGGCTGGCGGTCTGGTTCAGAGCTGAAGCCACCGAGGCCTGGGTGTACTTGAAGCCCCCCATCCACAGGAGTAATGAGACGTAGGTCCCGATCAGGGTTCCTGCGAGAACCGTGGGCCAACACTTCCGGTCAGCCAGCGCCGCCAGATTACGTTGGGCCTTGGGCACCAGCGGCCACAGGAGCAGCGCCGCCCCCACCCCTCCCGCCATCCGCCAACACGTCATCCAGAGCACGGGCCACTCCCCCATGCGCGGCTTGATCATCACGACCGAAATGGCCTGTGCAACGCAGGCCCCGATACCGAAGAGTACGCCGCTGAGCCGCTTGCCCCGCGCCTCCCCAGGCGTACCGGAGCTCTCCCGCCCGACGGTCAGGACCGCCATCAGGATCAGGCACACGCCCACGACCTGCGTCGCACTCAGGCGCTCGCCCAGAAAGAGGACGCTGAGCAATATGATCGGTGGGCTGTAGGCCGTGTTGACGATCGCCTGACGGCTGGCACCCAGCCGATTGAGGCACATGAAGAACAGAGTGTCCGCCACGGCGATGCCCAAGACGCCGCTGGCGATGAGGAGAATCAGGTCGGAGCGCGTGACCGTGTCCGGTGCACTTGCCCCCAGGGCGTAGTAGGTCAGGGCGAAGAGCGGCCAGGCCACACAGTTCTTGGTCAGATTGAGCGCGAGGGGCGGCACGCTGCGGCCCGCCACGCGGAAGAGGATCACCGCGACGGCCCAGGCCATGGGCGAGAGCAGAGCGAAGATCTCGCCGATGTGGGGTACGGAGTCCATGGGGCTGCACACCCTAGTGGGTGTCGCGTGTCCACGATGGGGGCAGTGCGAAGATTTGGTGCGGGAAAGTCCGAGTGGACGTTCGCTCCCCGCCGTTCGACCGGGCAACATGAGGGCCATGGTCGTACGAGGTAATTGGAGCGGATCTGCGAGTGTCGCGCTCCTCCTGGGGGCCTGCGGAACAAGTGTCGAGCCAACACAGGAGCCGGCTCCCCGCCCGCACATTTTTCTGATCTCGATCGACACGCTCAGGCAGGATCATGTGGGGCTCTACGGGTACGAGCGGGACACCACCCCCGTCATTGACGAGCTAGCGCGGTCAAGCATGGTGTTTGAGCGAGCCTACACCACCGCCAGCTACACCCTCATCGCCCACATGAGCATGCTGACGGGCCTTTACCCCCGGCAACACGGTGTTCTCACACCCCGTAGCGTTCTATCGGAGCAGGTCCCGACCCTGGCGGAACGCCTGCGTGAAGTCGGCTACTACACGATGGGTTTTCACTTCCCCGGCTGGCTGGATCCGAATTACGGGTTTGGACGCGGGTACGACCACTATGAGTCTCACCGCACCGCCGAAATCGCCGAACAGCACCTCTTCGCCGCGCTGGACAAGGCACCCAAGGACAAGCCCCTGTTCTGCTTCATACACCTGTTCGACGTGCACAACGTCGCACTGGTCCGGGAGCAGGAAGCCCTCTACGAGCCTCCCGCACCTTTCGATCAGTGGTTTGTGAAAGACGCACACGAGCAGATCGCAGGGATGAAGGCGCGCTGGATCTGGAAGAAGGATGGAAGCGCGGTGAACCCCAGCCAGCACGAGGCCATCGTGGGGATGTACGACGGCGGGATCCGCTACGTGGACACGAAGCTCGGAGAGTGGATCGAGGACTTCCGCGCACGGGGATTGTTCGAAGACAGCTTGTTCGTCGTGACCTCCGACCACGGTGAGGGTCTGCATCAGCGCACCAACACCTATGGCGGGCATGGTGGAGTTTTCGAGGAAGGCCTGGTAGTGCCCTTCCTTGTGCGCTTTCCCGGTGGACACCTCGGGGGAGAACACGTCTCTGAACCCGTCAGTCACGTAGACCTCTTGCCAACCCTGTTGACAGCACTGGGGCTGTCTTCGGATGAGCGCCTACCAGGGTTCTCGCTTCTGGAAGGACGCCCTGAAGGGGAGCCGCTCTTCGCCGAACGCCCCGGCTTCGATACGATGATCCAATGGCCTTGGAAGCTCGTCCAGAGAACCGAAGACAATCGCAACTATCTATACAACCTCGCAGTCGACCCGCTGGAGGGTACAAATCTGGTCCTGGGCAAACGTCTGGTCAAGAACGGTCAGCGGTTCGAGTCCCTGCTTGAGTTGTCCAAGCAATCCCTGGAGCAGCGCTTCCAGCCAGAAGAAGCCACACCCCAAACCGATGGCCGTTCCGAGGAAACCCGCCAACTGCTGCGAGACCTGGGGTACGCCGACGATTCAGACTGAGCGCCGATTTGCCTGAGACGCCTTCTATCCCGTCCTGTTGGTTGATCCACTCTACTGATTGGGAGAGAATTCCAGCCCCAACCAGCCCCCCCCCCTGTCCCTGCCACAACGCCAGTTGCCATGACCACAGAACAACAACTCAACAAGATTCAGACCCAGGATGGATTCATCGCGGCCCTCGACCAAAGTGGCGGCAGTACGCCCAAGGCCCTGGGCCTGTACGGGGTCGATGAGAGCGCCTACTCAGGTGACGAGGAGATGTTCGACACGGTCCACGCCATGCGGTCTCGCATCGTCACCAGCCCCAGCTTCGGAGGGAATCGCATCCTGGGTGCGATTCTGTTTGAGAACACCATGGACCGTGAGATCGACGGAATGGGCAGCGCGCATTACCTCTGGAATGAGAAACAGGTTGTGCCCTTCCTCAAGGTGGACAAGGGCCTCGCAGAAGAAACAGACGGGGCGCAGATCATGAATCCGAATCCCAACTTGGACGCCCTTCTGGAGAAGGCGAAAGGCTGCGGCGTGTTCGGAACCAAGATGCGGTCGGTCATCAAGATGGCCAACCCTGCTGGTGTAAAGGCCGTCGTCGACCAGCAGTTCGACGTAGGGCGCCAGATTCTGGCAGCGGGTTTGATCCCCATCATCGAGCCGGAGGTCGACATCCACTCCCCCGAAAAAGCCGAAGCAGAGGTCCTGCTCAAGGCGGCCATGTTGGAGCAGTTGAACAGCCTCGCTGAAGGTCAGCGGGTCATGCTCAAGCTGACTCTTCCGGAAGAGGACAACTTCTACGCCGAGTGCGTGAACCACCCCAATACCCTCAGGGTGGTGGCGCTCTCGGGCGGCTACACGAGGGAAGAGGCCAACAGCAGCCTGTCGCGCAACAACGGTATGGTCGCCAGTTTCTCACGCGCCCTCAGCGAGGGATTGAAAGCCCAGCAGTCGGAAGAGGAGTTCAACGACATGTTGAACAACTCCATCGAGAGCATCTTCCAAGCCTCACGCACCTGAGACCGGCGGACCGGGGGGACGCCCCCGGGGACAGGGTTGCCGCTCGCGGAAGGGTTGTGGTTCGGATCTAGGATTCCACGAGCAGGGGGCTATGACCCCTTCTCGCACCCTGGTTGTCCATGTCGAAGCGTTCTCCCCTGTTATCTCTGGCCTATGCCGCCGCTCTATTCGTCGCGGCGATGGTCTGGTTGTTTTCAACACCGCACGCCCGCACCTTCAGCCCCAGGGCAGAGCAGTCCCAGGCTCGCCAGGACGAGAGGCCCATTCTCTTGGGGCCTGAAGCTGACGCGAAAAACGCTCTACGTAGCCAACTGAATGATGTTCCGGCAAGCACCGTGCACGCCGCAGATGGTCAAGCGGCACAGCCGTTGCAGATTCCGGTGGTACAGGGCACCTGCGTCCTGATTGACGCGAATGGGCACAAGCAGACGCAGGTCAATGGTCGGTTTCGATTCCTCTCTCGCCGTGAGGGCCAACGCGAGTGGACAAGCGTTGGAATCCTGAACGGGCAGTTCGAATTCATGATTCACGCCCCTGATGAGTTCTGGTTTGCCGACTTCGAGCTCGATGACTGCAACGCGTCCGTTCGAAGGGGCGCGATCTTGACTGGACCACTAGCCGATCTACGCCTTGATCTCGTCGCTCTAGAGAGCCGGGGTGCAACGTTTCACGTAGTCGACGGAGCTAGCGGCGAACAACTGTCCGGAGTGGAGGTCGCCATCCTGCAGAACTTCGATGGTGACAGTCTGATCCACCCCGACGCCACTGCAACCTCGGACGAGAATCTGGACTTCGTCGTGGAGAACGGGGTCTCACCCGTTCTCGTGGAACGCAGTGAGGATGATCAGGATCTCCACCTGCACTCCTATTGGGTCCGCGCCGAGGGCTATGCATGGACGCGCGTTGATGTGAACTTCACCTTTGGGGGCGAGTATCGGGTTCCACTGGTAGCCGCTGGCGGACTCACCGTCCGGGTCCTGGACGGGGAGGGAGCTCTCTTCCGCGGCGTGTACAGCTTCATGACATTGCGGCGGGAAGAGGGGGGACCCATTCTGTCCTACGGTGCACCCGATGAGAGCATGACCTGCCATTGGGAAGCCCTCCCCGCGGGCTCCTTCGTGGTCGGCTTGGAAGAAGAGCATCGAGTCATGAGCACTCGCACCCTCTGCTCGGCGCGTGTCACGATCGCGCCCGGTGCAACCAGCCAAGCCGAGCTCCGACCCACCCCTGGCGCGATATCCTTTGGCCCACTCCCCTGCACAGGTACTGTGCGGAGCGCACGCCACTGGGTAGAAAACGGCCTCTCGATTGAGTTCGTCTTCGACCCGACAGGCACGGAGCGAGCCGAAAGCGCACGCACCGTCTATGCCAAGGACCTGATCCAGGACCCCCACGCGCCAGGGCTCTACCATTGGGCCACCGAACTGGAGTGCCCTGGAACCTGGCAAGCCATCACAAGGGCGTCTTCAACCTGTGTGTATTTCGAGGTGGGCCTTCAAGGGGCCCACGGTGTTGAACTGGTGATCCCCGACCCCGTTCAACTGCGCCTGCGCATAGTGGACAAGCTTGAGGGATTTGCTTTGCTGCAACCCATTATCCACACGGGCTATGACGGACCGCCGCTCGAGCATTCCTACTTCTATCTGGACATCACCCACGAGCGCGCCTCGGGCACACACATCCTGACTCTTCCAGCGGGAGAGCTCTCTCTTAGCCTGTCATGCGAGGGTTACGCACAAGTCGAGGACACCCTGACCCTCCCTCCAGAAGGCCTGGAGTTGACCTACGAGCTGGAACGGAGCATCCGGATCCAGCCGTTGTTCTGGGACGACAACGCGCAGGTGGCTGTGAGTCTCCTGGACTCCAAGCTCAGGCTGAACCACCTAGACGGGGATGGGAAGTTGGACGTCGTGTACTGGGACTACTTCACCGTCACCAAACCCGGACGCTACCAGATCGCGGTTGAGGGCGTCCCCTTCTACCCAACGCTGTCCACGGTGATCACCGTGCCGCAGGTGGGCACCGTAGACATCCCCCTGGAGCTAGCTGAGCGGGAACACTAGCCGCTCTACAACAAAGGGGCGGCCCGCCTGATCGGCGGACCGCCCCTCGTACTCACAATCGGTAGGACCTTAGGCCTGCGTGTCTGCAGTGGCCGCGGGCACGAGGCCCTGCTCGACGAGGTAGTCGAGGATGCGATTGGCAGAGTCCTCGATGGACTCCGAGCCCGTGTGGACCGTGACCTCGGCGTTCTCGGGAGCCTCGTAGGGATCGCTCACGCCGGTGAAGTTCTTGATCTCACCGGAGCGCGCTTTCTTGTAGAGACCCTTGGTGTCGCGCTCTTCCACGACCTCCAGAGGTGCCTCGACGTAAACCTCAACGAATTGGCCCTCGCACATGGCGCGGCATTCGTCACGGATGGCGGTGTAGGGCGAGATGGCCGCGGTGATCGCGCCACAACCGTTGCGCGCCAAGAGGTTGGCCACGAAACCGATACGACGGATGTTGGTGTCACGGTCTTCCTTGCTGAAGCCAAGACCCTTGGAGAGGTTCGTGCGCACGACATCGCCGTCAAGCACCTCGATTTTGACACCGCGTTCGAGCAGTGTCGGGGTAAGGAACTCAGCGAGGGTGGACTTGCCGGAGCCGGAGAGGCCGGTGAACCAGAGAATAAAACCGTTGTTGGACATGAAACTATAGGGGGGATAAGGCTGCCGAAAGGCGAGCTGTGAAATCGAATCGGTAAGGGGATAACCAGGCCAGCGGCCTAGCGGATCTTTCCTTCGAGGTAAGGCACCTCAAAGCATTTCTCGTGCATGATTGGACCGTGGCCGAAGTAGCCCTTCTCGCCGAAGAGCTCGCCGTGGTCGGCGGTGACGATGATCCAGGTGTTGTCCGGGACCATGTCGTAGAGCTTGGGGAAGACCTCGGTGTCGAGGTAGCGGACGGTATCGATCTGGCGTCCGCGCAACTCGTCCATTTTCTCCTGATCGAAGAACTGGAAGGTCTCCTTGAAGCGCTCGCCGCTGTCGTCGTCCGACTCTTCAATCTGGTCGTTCATTTTCTTGAAGACACCGTTCACTCCGCTGATGCGCGGCCACATGGAGGAGTCTTCATCGGGCTTGGCGTAGGGGTAGTGGGTCTCCCCAACGTTCAGCATGTAGAACTCCGGTCGACCTGAGTCGAATTTCATGGTCGGCAGCATGGCCGCCATGTCGTTGTGGCAGTCCATCAGCTGGAAGTCGTCGAAGTCCCGATTGATGCCCGTCTTGGGGTTGAGCACGGGCAGCGACATGCGCGCGCAGGTCTTGAAGCCCAACTGGTTGCGCAGCAAGCCGGGGAACCACAGGCCGGGGACCATCTTGGCGAACTCGATGCCCTTGGCGCCCAGACGCTCGTTGTAGTTGAAGAAATCCTCCTTGTAGTACTCCGATGCATACACGTTTTCGGGAGACGTATGCGGCAAGAGGCCCGTCAGGAAGTTGTAGTGCGAGGGCGCCGTCCAGGATGCGTAGGTGTAGCGCTTCTCGACCTTGCCCAGCTTCATGATCGTCTTGGGGTTCGCCTCCATGAACGAGTCGTAGCGCAGGCTGTCCAGGGTGATGATGATGAAGTGATTATCGGCCTGCGGCTCCGGGTGAGGAGCCATGCGCATACCCATGGGACGCGGCGGCAACTTGGGGCGCGGCCCGCTCGGTTCGGTCACTTTCTTCTTGTTGAACAGGTCGAGGAGTCCCATGGGCTGGTCTTGTTGCGGTTGAAGGGGGTGTAAATGTCGGCGGGGCGTCCGGATGGGCGCCCCGCCGCAAGCGGGTGGTTGTTATCGGACTACTGGCCCTTGGACTTGTAGTACTCCACAAGGATTGCTGCCGTGGTCTCCCGCATGATGCGCGGATCGGGGTTCTCGCCCTCCACAAGCTGGGCGCGCACCTTGGTGCCGGAGATGAAGACGGAGGTGTTCTCCTTGTTCTCCTCCATGAGGCCGACCCGGCCGATTTCCTCGAAATAAGCGGCAAAACCCACGTTGACGGTCTGGATGGAGAGGGCTCCACCCAGGTTCTCGAAGACCTCCTGAGCATCGAAATCACCCCAGATGGCGTCCCCGTCATCAAAGGGGGCGTCGGCGTGCTTGCGGCCAATGATGAAGTGGCTGAAGCCCAGGTTCTGGCGATAGATGGCGTGCATTACGGCCTCGGCGGGGCCGCCGTAGTACATACGCATGTCCAGACCCACCAGTTTCAGGTTGTCGTTGAGGTCCTGGCCGGCGTCGCTCCACAGGGCCTCATCCTTGTCCCCATCACCGAGAAGGCGGTTGCCCACCAGGGCCTCATAGGTCTCCATGCGGGTGGCGGCGGGCACGTCGTCGCCCTTGAGCTGACCCACCAAGGGGTTCAAAACCACGCCGGTGCGCTTGCCGTTGGCGCGCAGAATCGTCTCGGCTCCATACACCAGGGCGTACTCGTGGGCGCGGTGCAAGGGGTTACGAGTCTGGAAGGCGATGGACTGCTCCCAGCCCTGCTCGGCCACCAGGGCGCGGGTCTGGTTGGGGCCCATCACGCGTTCGGCGAACGAACGGGTGTCTTCACTGGGAAGCAGACAAATGGTGCCCCCGACGAGCTTGGTACGCTCGTCCGCGGTCCACAGTCGTGCACCGGGATGGTCTGTACGCTCCGTGCGGTAGATGGTCTTGATGAAGGCGTCCTTGTCCCAGTCAAAGACCGAGTCCACTTCAAGGGTGCCGAAGGCGGTTCCGCCGTGGACCAGGCTGATCTTCGCGCCAGCCGCACAGAGGGCGGCCTCAGCGTCTGTGACGGGCAGGATGATCGGAATGGTCCAGGCCCAGGCGCCGCCGTTGCGCTCGATGGCGCCCTTGGCGAGGACATCGTTGTAGTCCTGCTCGCCCATGGGTCCTTCGAGGGGACTGAGGGTGCCGTCGGCGATGCGGTACAGCGTAGTGCGGTCTACGTCCTGAACCTCAACGGTGGGCAGGCCGGTCTCGCTTGTGGCGGACGGGTCGATACGATTGACGGGCTCGGAGAGGCCGCCGTGAACGGGGGAGACGTTGGAGATGGTGGAGGTCATGGGTAGGATTTGGATTCGGAGGGGATTGGAGCGAGCGCCTCGGCCCGCGGTCGGTGGGTTTACAGGTAGCCCAGGTTCTTGAGCTTGCGTTTGACGTCATCGAGCTCGTGCTGGGTGAACTCGGGTTCTACCTGCTCGGCTTCCGCATCCCCCATCAGGTCGCGCAGCACGTAGACGATGAAGTCCGTCGGCGAGTCAAAGCCCGATTCCTCCACGACCTGTTGGATCTTCCGGTACAGGGGGCGTGGGATCTTGATGGTGACTTTGGACTCGCGCATGGCTGGTCTGGAGGCCTGGGCCTCGGGTGGTGCAGTGGGAGCAGATCGGACCGGAGGCTCTGATAGCACTCCTGACACACTCGGATAATACTCCGATTGGAGTGTCATTGGAGTGCGGTGGGAGTGTTTGAACGCGATCCGGCCTAAGTCCTTTGCTGGAAAGGCCTTGAGACGTGGAAAATTCCTCTGTGCCCGCGGGTGGGGTCCACTGCAACCTCCTATGGCTCGCCAGGTCCCAAAACGAGGCATGGACCGGGCCGTTTGAGGCTCCCGCCGGCTTGCCCGGCTGATCTGGACGAGGCCTCAACCTCAATCGCAATCGCAAGCGGGGCGAAAACCGGACGGCCCCGGGCCGGATAGACTCATCCTGTACCGAGGACACAATCTCCTCCAACGGTGGCGTGCCCCTGCGTACCTGCTCCTCCACAGAACGCCAGTCTCCGACTCACCTCCTTTCACACTCACTCCATGCGCATCCAGCACTCCCTCCTCCTAGCCATGACCCTCCCTCTTGCCGCGTGCAGTGGCGGAGGAGACCCCAAGGAAGCGGGCTACGCGGCCCTGCAGGCCGGGGATCATGCCGCCGCCGTCAGCGCCTTTGATGAGGCCCTAGCCGCCAGCGACTCTAGCGCACCGGACCACGCTGAGCTGCAGCTCGCTCGCTGCGAAGCCCTCGCCTACGTGGACGGCGCGAAAGCTGAGGCCGAGTTCAGGAGCCTGGTCAAAGGCGGTGCGGAGATCGGCGTGAAGCAGTACTCGCTCATCGCTGGCGCGCTCATCGGGGCCAACGCCACGGTCAACGCCGTCAACGTCGTGGACATGGGCGTCAATGCCTTCCCTGGCGACGCCAAAATGGCCTCCCTTCTGGAGAAGGTCAAAGAGGCCGCCGCCACCGACCCCGCCGCCCTAGACGCCCTCAAGGGTATGGGCTACCTGGGCGGGGACTGAGCGACAACGCGCTCAAGAGAGTATCCCCTTGACGACTTCGCCGAAGACGTCGGTCAAGCGGCGCTGGAGTCCGTTGTGGTAGTACGTCAGGCGCGTGTGATCCAATCCAAGCAGGTGAAGAATCGTCGCGTGGAAATCGTGGACGCTGACCGGATTTTCCTGCGCCCTCCATCCGAACTCGTCGGTTGAACCGTACGTAAAGGGCGCCTTCACACCGGCGCCGGCCAAGATGGCCGTGAACCCCTTGGGGTTGTGGTCACGGCCATTGGTGTTCTCCTGGAAAGTGGGCATGCGTCCGAACTCCGTGCACAACACCACCAAGGTCTCCTCTAGCAGTCCGCGCTGCTTGAGGTCGCGGATCAAGGCCGCCGCAGGCTGGTCGAGAATCGGCCCGTGGACGTCGTAATCCGTCTTGAGCTGCTTGTGACCATCCCAATTGCCAACGCCCTCACCCATTGCATAGGCACCGTTGAAGAGTTGAACAAAGCGCACGCCACGCTCAATCAGCCGCCTCGCTAGTAGGCAGTTGCGTGCGAAGCCCGCTTTGTTCGTGTTGGGATCGTCAGTTCCATACATCCTGCGGGTGTGCTCGGACTCCGAGGACAAATCGGTGACCTCTGGAACAGAGAGCTGCATCCGAGCGGCCATCTCGTAGCTAGAAATGCGCGCAGCCAACTCAAAGTCACCTTCATAGCGCGCCATGTGCTCCTCGTTCAGGCTCCTCAAATACGCGCGCGTCGCGCGGTCCGTCTCGGCACTGACACCTGCAGGGCGGGCGAGATTCCGGACCGGGTTGGCTGCATTGAAAGGTGTCCCTTGGAAGGCCGCTGGTAGGAACCCAGGACCCCAATTATTAATAGAGCTCTGCGGAACACCGCGCGGGTCGGGAATCGCCACGAACGCGGGCAGCTCGTCACACTCACTTCCGAGGGCGTAGGTGGCCCAGGCGCCCATGCTCGGGAAGCCCTCAAGGGTAAAGCCCGTGGACATGCAGTTCTCACCAGGCCCATGGGTGGCTGTCTTGGTGTGCAGCGAGTGGATATAGCAGAGGTCATCGGACAGCTCGCCTATGTGCGGCAAGAGATCACTCGTCATCTTCCCGCACTCGCCGCGTGGTCGGAATTTGTAGAGCGGCTGCTTCAGATTTCCATTTGCGCCCTGAAAGGTGAGCAGTCCATCCCCCCCCGGGAGCGGAGTGTCGTGATGCTTGATCAGCTCCGGCTTGTAGTCGAATGAGTCCACATGACTCAGAGCACCACTACAGAAGATCACCACCACGTTACGTGCCCGTGGTGCGAAGTGAGGAAGGCGCGCAGCGTGAGGAGCTCCCGGGTCGATTTGAAGCGCATCATCCGCAAGGAGCCCCTCCGCCTTTAAGAGGTTGGCCATGGCCATGACACCCAAACCCGAACCCATGTGTCCGAGCAGATCGCGTCTGCTGAATGCACTCACGGGAGAAACACCAATTCGTTTGAGTTCAGAATCGCACGACAAAAAGCAGCAAGGCCCTGCTCCTTGATAAAGGTCTCGGCCGCACTTGCCTCCCTCGTGCTCGGCTTCCGCCCGTAGGCACTGCGGTAGGCATGCTCGACAGGATCGCCGCCAAGCTCTGTCAGGCGCTCGGCCATGCGCTGCGCCTGCTGTAACACAAAGATGCCATTGAACAGGTTGAGGGCCTGGATCGCCGTCGTGGACAGGCTTCGCTTGGGACAGACCTGCCCTGCATCTGGAAGGTCAAATGCCCCAAACAAGGGGGCACGCTCCATCCGAACCTTGTGCATATAGACCATGCGCCGCCACTCCGTTGGACCCGTCGTCTCCTTCGGCGTATAGACGCGGACGTAGTTGTCGTTGGGTTTGAAGGTGCTAAACCCAGGTCCACCCATCGAGAGATCCAGGCTGCCGCTGAGTTGGAGGATGCAGTCTCGGATCACCTCGGCCTCGAGGCGTCTGGGCGGAAAGCGCCACAAGAGGCGCGCACCTGCGTCACGGGCCAGGCCTGTCGCACTAGGGCCACTCGCTTGACGGTAGGTGCTTGAGTTGAGGATCTCCCGATGGAGGTGCTTGATAGACCAATCCCCCCGCATCAACTGGCGCGCTAGCCAGTCCAAGAGCTCGGGGTGGGATGGTCGGCCTCCGTTGGCTCCAAAGTCTCCTGGGGTGGAAACAATCCCAGTACCGAAGTGGTGGTACCAGATACGGTTTGCCATGACCCGGGCAGTCAAGGGGTTACTGGGGTCGGTAAGTCCACGGGCCAGCGCGGCACGACGCTCCTTCTCTGGCGCATCCATCGCGAGGCCCAGTGTGCCGAGAACAGAAATCGTGTCGGGCGCGACCGCCTCGCGCTTCGACGTGACGTCACCTCGATAGAGACGATGGATGGGTCCAGGTTGCTCCAACTTGCCGGCATAGACCATGTCAGGTGAGGCTGTCTTGAGCGCTCGCACCCGCTCTTCCGCTTCGAAGATGCGCCGTGTGATCTCAGACGTGCCGGAGGAAAGACGGTCTTCTCCTCCGATCGATCCCGGTGGGGGTGGCGCCAGCAACCTGTCTTGCGACCCGGCCACCATGGTCCAGCGGTCCGGCGCCACGCGGACCTCGATGATGTAGTTGGTGGGGGTCCGATCAGCGAACTGCGCGTGCCTATCGCGGCCCCAGACAACGCGATCGACCATTACAGGCTCCGACAGATCGAGTCGGATCCGACCACTGCCGGATTCATTGGAGATCCAGCTGCGTGGGTTGCCGAACTGGCCATCATTGATGTGCTCAAGCTTGTGCTTGGGGTTGTTCGGATAATCGCCGGACGAGGAGGGTACCGCCGTCAACGCGACGTTTATCTCACCCGACCATATCTCCAGTTCATCAATGCACGGCTCAGCGCCATTTGTGGCAAAGATACGCATGCGCACAGCGCTGGCATGCACCGGCTCGAATCGCTCCTCGTTGTACCGGGAGGTGATAGCGGGACGTAGTCGCGGCAGCTCGCTACGCAGAGATTCTATCTCCACTTCGGTTTCCGCCCGCTGACTCAATACCAGCGCATCTTCTTTTGAGTACAGCGGGCGCTCTCCGTGGCGGACACCAGCAAACACTGCGGTCATGGCATAGAAATCACGCTGAGGCACAGGGTCAAACTTGTGGGCATGACAGCGCGCGCATCCAAGCGTCAGCCCCAGAAACGCGGTACCTGTCGTATTGACCATTGCCGTCAGTTCGTCTTGACGCTGCAGAGCTACGTCGGCCGGTAGCTTGCTTTCGACTTGATCCCAGGCCCCTGCCACCAGAAAGCCTGTAGCGGCATCCACTCCAACCGTATCTCCGGCCAACTGCTCGAAGATGAAGCGGTGATAGGGCACGTCATCATTGAAGGCCTCGATGAGCCAGTCGCGGTATTGATAGGCATTGGGGCGCGGATTGTTCATCTCGAAGCCGTGGGAGTCTGCGTACTGGACCACGTCGAGCCAGTGCTGAGCCCACCGCTCACCGTAGCGGGGACTCGCGAGGACCTCATTGACGAGTCGCTCCCACGCATCCTCTCGCCGGTCTCGGATGAAAGCTTCGACCCGCGCAGGTGTCGGTAGCAAGCCGTGCAGATCGAGAAACAGGCGCCGAATCAGGGTCACACGGTCTGCCGCAGGCGACGGTCGGAGCCCTTCCTCCTCCAGCCTCCGGAGGACGAAGGCATCAATGGGCGAAGAACCCCACGAACGGCCTGTCAGCGGGGGGCTGGGATCACCTATGGGCTGGAACGACCAGTGGGTCGGCTGATCCGCATCCACGGGTCCGTTCTCCGACCAGATGGCCCCCTCATCGATCCAACGCTCAATCAACGCGACCTGGCCCGCTGTCAGCGGCTCCCCCTTGAAGGGCATGCGATCATGTTCGTTGGCCGTGATCCGCCGGAACAACTCGCTGCGCGCGCTGTCCCCGGGAACGATACCGGGTTCGCCCGAATCGCCGCCTCGAAACGCGGAGGCGGCCCGGTCGAGCCGCAGCCCTTCCTTCTGCTTATCCGGACCATGGCACTTGATGCAGCGCGCCGCGAGAATCGGCTCGATCTCGCGCTCGAAGTTAATTTTCGTCCCAACAACCGGATCCTGGCCAACCTCCGCGCCCGCCTGCGGGAGGAGGGTCAGTAGTACCGTCCATGAAACGCCGCAGATGCCCATGCACCCACCCTAGCCCGGGCCGGATGAGTTCGCGACTCCCTGCCCCACGTGAAGCATTCGGGGATTGAAACGGCTAGTGCCTGGAGCCCTACTTGCCGATCAGGAAGTGGGCGATGTCCCCTTCCCGCATCACGTAGTCTCGGCCCTCGACGCGCAGTTTCCCGGCAGCCTTGACGGCAGCCTCGGACTCGTAGCCGACGAGATCGTCTACCGAGAAAACCTCGGCGCGAATGTAGCCCTTCTCGAAGTCTGTATGGATGACCCCCGCGGCCGTTGGACCGGTGTCTCCAGCGAGGATGTTCCAGGCCCGGATCTCCTTCTCGCCAGCAGTGAAGAATGTTTGCATCCCGAGCAGCTGGTAGGCGCGGTGGATCAGGCGCTGCAAGCCGGACTCCTCCAGCCCCATCTCCTCCAGAAACAGGGTGCGCTCTTCCGGTTCCATCTCTGAGAGTTCGCCCTCGATGTCACCACACAGTGCAACCATCTCCGCGCCGGTCCGTTCGGCGTACGCCTTCACGGCCTGAGCCTCTGCCGATTCGCCCTGCATGTCGTCATCGCTCACGTTGGCCACGAACAGCACCGGCTTCATGGTCATCAGGAAGAGGGGCTTCAAGAGGACGCGCTCCCCATCCGTCCACTCCATGGTCCGTAGTTGAGCGCCCTGCTCCAAGGCCGCCTGGGCGCGTTCGAAGAGCTCCTTTTGGATAGTGCTCTCCTTGTCGCCGCTTCGAGCCTTCTTGGAAACGCGCTCCACGTTGCGCGTGACGGTATCCAGGTCGGCCAGGGCCAACTCAAGTTCGATGACTTCGATGTCCCGCACAGGCTCCACATCGCCGTGAACGTGCACCACGTCGCCCTTGGTAAAGCACCGCACCACGTGTGCGATGGCATCGACCTCCTTGATGTTGCCCAGGAACTTGTTGCCCAGCCCCTCGCCCTTGGAAGCTCCAGCCACGAGCCCGGCGATGTCGACCATCTTCAGACTGGCGGGGAGAATGCGATCGGTCTTGATGTAGGTATGGATTACCTCAAGCCGCTCATCGGGCACGTCGACGATGCCCACGTTGGGCTCGATGGTGCAGAACGGATAGTTCGCGCTCTCCGCACCGGCAGCGGTGATGGCATTGAAGATGGTGGACTTGCCCACGTTGGGCAGTCCGACGATTCCACAGGCGAGGGTCATTACAGGGGCGGGTTGGGGTCAGGGCTCGAGTTCGAGGGCGAACATTCTAGCCGCCCGAGGCGGGAGCGAGTGCAGACCGGGCCGAAAGTGAGGCCCTCAGTCCGCGAGTTGGAGTGGGATGCGCGCCGTGTGGGCGCGTCCGGGATCGCGTAGGGCTCGCCCTCGCACCCAGGTGGCAAAGTCGGGCTGAGGTACGCCCTCGAAGGCCTTCAGGCCATTCACGAAGACCGTCACCTCGCGCTCCATGTCCACAAGCTGCTCGGAGAGCAGCACGCACAGGCCCTTGCCCTGGGTGCGCTCCAATCGCACATCCACGGTGCCTCGCACACGGTCCACTTTGGCGATGACCGTGCCCTTCACTTCGGCGCCTCCCTCCCAGAGCAGCCAGTAGAACTGCTGCTTCCAGTCCACCCGCGGCTGCCAGACAAGGTAGCTGGGCGACGATTCGCGCGAATAGCCTTCGATTTTCGCCAGCAGGGCCTCAACCCCGCCCTCCGGCAGGCCATGACCCCGATCACTGACCTCCCAGTATTCGAAGTGCTCAAAGCCGCCCCAGCGGTCCTTGGCCACGTGCAGGTCGCGCACTGCCGCCTGGTTGGCTTTAGGGCCCACCTTGGGATCGTCCGTACTCTGGAACACACACATCGGCGTGTTACGCAGGTTGGGAACGACACCCTTTTGAACGTTGATCGTGCCCCGACTCGGATTCTCGAGGAACGAAGGCGCCCCGGCCGAGGGCAGAAGAGCAGCGAAGCGATCCGCGTGATCCGCGCCGATCACCCAAGACCCATAACCACCCATGGAGTGCCCACCGAGAAACACTCGGTCGGGATCGATCTCGAAGGTGTCCATGGCCCGATCAATAAGTGACAGCACCCACTCTTCCGTTCCCGAGTCCGTCCAGCCGCACTCGGTCTTCTCCAGCACCTCGGGAAAGAGGCCTAGCCACCCGCGGTCTGCCAAGGCCTCCGCATACATTCCCCGCGAGGAGGAGGCATCCCCCGACGACAAAGAGAGCGGAGGGTCGCCGCATCTGGCCCGCAAGAAAATACCGCCCGCGCCCGCCATCCAGGTCCGTGTACTCCCCAGCCTTCTCGGGCAGCTGCGGAAGCGTCTTTTTGTACTTGGCGAAGAACGAGTCCCAACGCTTCAGGTCTCTCTTCCCGGGAAAGGGCACTGCGGCCAAGGATTTAAGCACCTTGAGTCCTTGCGCATGACCCTCCCGTGAGTAGTGGTCCACGGCCAGATACTCCATGACCAGCGCCTCCTGCCCCTTGCGGTCGGGAGCCTCGCCGGACTGGGCCAGCACGGAAGCGAACACAATGCAAAGGGGCCCAGGAAGCATGGCCCCATTCTCAAGTAACGAGCGCAATCCACAAGGCGTGGCACCCTCGTTTGGGCGCTGACGCTCGCTAGCCCCCTGAAAGGGGCTCCGGGCGCTCAAGGCTCACGGCTCGGGCCGAACCACGCCATCTGAACCCCTGGTTTTGTGCCGACAACACAAGCCTCCACCATGACCGTGTGGAGGGCTATGATGGATCCTGACCATGCGTTCACCCTGTGTGCTTTCATTCCTCTTGTCCCTGACGCTTCTGGGGCTTTGCGGCCCATTTCTGCACGCGCAGAATCCGGGCTGGGCCTCGTTGACCGATGACGACGCCCAGGAGGTGAACATCTCCAAGCTGACCTCGGTCAACTACCGCAAGGGCAAGCCCCTGCCCGCTGACATCCAGAACCTGGATGGCAAGCGGGTGCGCATCGAAGGCTACATGGC
>LWDU01032269.1_pt1 | contig 19530 bp, 6 predicted proteins | sample 727161 | NCBI WGS metagenome assembly LWDU01 (sample SAMN04566230, study PRJNA314399) | hydrothermal vent metagenome | isolation source: deep sea hydrothermal plume seawater | place: Mexico: Gulf of California, Guaymas Basin | collected 2004-07-11
ATCATGCATCCAGAATTCTGAACCATATGGTGCTACAGAATACCAGGTTGTTGTTGCATAAGATGTATATCCTCCAGTGTTCAAGATCGTACTTTGGTTGAACTCCATAGAAGTGTCACCGTCCATGTACCACCAAGGTACGTCAGCCATAATGACTTGGTTTGACATATCAGTCGGTGAACCACCATAATAGCCGTATTCTTTCAATCCAGAGGAATAAGTTCTGCTTCCACCAGTCGAAAGAGAACCTGCACAAGGTGCTATCTGGACATAATAAGCGCTTGTCCAACCATAACAAATTCTTGAATCGACACCGTCAACCAAATCCATGTTAGCGGCATTTCCTGCTGAATCGGTTAAGGTTGCTGTTTCGAATCCATAACGGAAATCACCAGAGTTCGAAGTTGAACTAGAATAACTATAGCTACCAATCTGGGCAATCGTCACCGTTTGATAACCTGCTAGGTTTTCAGTGGTTAATCCTGCGGAATCTACTGAAATTGTTGTGAACAATAGATCGAATGCATCTCCGTTACTATCGGTAGTCTGAGTTCCTGTGACAACTCCATCAGCATTCATCAATAGGACATTTGCTCCAGAGACGCTACTAGCGTCTGCCACAACATTAACATCTAATTGCCGCATTCTGCTGAATAATCCAGTTCCGGTTACGTCAACTGAACTAGCATCGACAGATCCTTCGATATAATCTACAGTTCCTGAACCAGAGATTACGAAATCTTTAGTATTTGAAAATACACTATCCGTAAACGTTAGACCACCTGAGCCGGCCGTTTCAATACCAATGGCATTTGTTGCTAGATTCATTCCGTTCCAAGATATATCCTTTTGGGTTGCTGAACCGAATTTAATTCCAGCACCAGCTGAGTTAGTGATTGTTCCAGTGAAATCTCCACCGACATCCTTGACATAATATACACCACCTAATCTGCTGTTGTTGATATTTGCATTGGTTATATCGATGCTTCCAGATGCTGCGGAACTCATTAGAATACCGTAGTTTCCACCTTCGACAGTCAAATCGTTGACTGAAGAAGCAACCGAACCATCGACTAGTAAACCAGTCGATGTTGGGTTGGAGATAGTGACGTTATCAATATCTACAGCAGCCCAAGAGCCGCCGACAATCATACCTTCATCTGCACCAGAAATCTGGCCATTCACAAAGGAAGGTGTTCCAGATTCACGAGCATATAAACCGAGGTTGGCTAGGTCATTACCCGAACGAGCAACGACATCTAAACGGTCTTGGTAATTGTCTGCACGGTTGTGCAATACATCGACGTACATTTTAACACCAGTAATGTTATTTGCAGTAAGGTCAATTACCGGGAAAGTGGTTCTTGCACCTTGTCCGTTCTTCATGTAGTATGTGTATGCATAATCTAAACAGACGTTGTAGGTTCCCCACATTCCATTGAATCCTTCAGGTGGAGCGAATACTCCACTAAAGTAAGCCGATGGAGAGTAGTATGCCCAGTATTTCATAGGATATGCATAGGTTGGAGTTATATCATCATTGATCGCTTCCCAACGGAATCCGAAATCACTAGGATATTCGTTATAGGAGCCATTCATAGTATAACCACCGTAGTTAATCATATAGTAATAATAACCATAGTCATAATCTGGGTTGTAGGTATAACCGTAATAATTACAGTCCCATCCTCCACCGTTTACATATCCTTCATCGGTCGAGTTGGTGACGTTCCAGGAATTCCCAGCGTTATCGGTTAACTCGATTCGCATTCGGTCGTAAATCATGTAGTATTTCGAAGAGGCGTAATTATAGCTTGGGTGAGCATTTCCACCAGCATAGATTGAATTCATTCCAACTTGGAGGTAATCATTACCCATGTAACCCGACATATCGATATCGTATGTGGTCCATCCTTGGTTCTGGCCCGAAAGTAGGGTAGAACGGTAGATGGTTGGAAGGCTCATGCCGCCGTAAACCACTACTCCTTGAGTACTGTCTTGGATGTTAAATCCGTTAACAGCAGGTGCAGAATCAATCACAGCTACACCAACCTCTGCATTACGGACGACGATATTATCGACACTTCCGTACGCACCGTTGAATAGAAGACCCATTCCGGTTTGTCCTGCGTTCATGATGGTTGAATCATCGAAATCCAATGTTCCGTCTGTAACCATGATTGTTGCATGGTCAGTCGAAGCACCTGAGTTTCCGTAAATGGTTGAACCATTCATGATGGTTACAGTTCCAACGCCATTTGCCGCAAGATCACGTACTACACCATTATCGATTGTTAGACTGCCGCCATCCATATCTATGTGAAGTGGATAAGATGAGGAAACTGCTTTGAGAGTACCGGTGTCGGTACTTGTGCTGCTGAATTCCAGAACTCCACCACTACCAATTGTTAGAACTGGGGTGTTGGTTGCATCGGATGCGACCGCGAATACACTCTTTACAATAACAGTACAATCATCGATGGTCAAGTCACCAGACAGGGTGATCTTCCCTTCCCAAGTGAAAGTGTTAGTTGCTGCATCATATCCGAGGGTAGCTTCCGTATGGTTTACTAGGTAATCACAATCCATGTTGGTATCGTTAAGGGCAACTGGTGCAGGTTCTAATCGAAGTTCGAATGTATCTCCTACCGTAAAGCCACCAGGATACCAAGCATCGGAAACGAGAGTCTCGTTTTGCCCGGCTGGACCCCAGCCCGCTAGGTTGTGGTCTGCGTAAGTGTCACCATTATCACGTGCACTTATGGCCCATACGGATGCTGCACCGTTTGCGTCGGTTCTTTGAGTTCCAACTGTAAACAATCCTGCACCACTATCGACCACAGTTGTTTGTACTGTGTGTCCAGATCGGTAAGACTTGGTTCCATCTCCGAGCAACTTGTAAACCTTAAGGGTTGCAAGTCCACCGAAGAAGATGTCTCCGGTCGAACCTGAGTTTGTATCACAAACTCCAGTTCCATCACAAGTTGTTCCATCTTGGCTAACAGCGATCAGAACAATCCTTGCATTAGTAGATGCCTTTGCCAACTTGTCGAAACTAGATGGCATGGTCCATGTACCTTCTCCGATTGTGATATCGGAATTACGTGCATAGATTGCAGATTGGGTTCCTGTATAAGTTCCTGTTACATCGGAAAGTACGATGTTATTTGGAGCAGCTGCGTTTGAACACGAACCGGAAACCCAGTCGGTTGAAACGGTATCTGCGATAACCTTGTATCCACATCCATTGATGGAAATTCCATCGGTAGACCACGAAGTTCCCTCTATAGCATCCCAGCCCGGTGCATTTCCACTTACTGTCAGAGCGCCAATATTGATGTTATCCATCATTGGAGCCATGCGAGCCATGGTTATGTCGCCTGCGGTAAATGTATCAAAGACCGCATTGGAGCCAGATGGCCCAGAAGCTGTGCTAGATGTTCCACCAGGAGCCATTGCAATATTTGCACTTCCCAAGTCAACGTTAGTCATACTAATCGAATCAAGCGAATTAATCGCTCCAGAAGTATAGCCTGTTGCGACCAAATTACTGACGTATAAGCTAGATCCAGCGCCTCCACCTGTAGCACCGAGAACGGTACCTGATTGAGCAGAGGTGGTTGAGCCGGTTACATTGCTAATCCAGACAGTTTCGAAGTCCACATCGATCAAGTTGACCTGCGAAGCGCTGATGTCAACATTTTCCATATATAGTGAGCCAGCGGTACTACCTGGGTAGTTGACGACTGCGCCGCCCCAGTTGGTTCCATCATCGTTACATCCGTTCATCTCACCGTTGGTGAGACTAGCGATTGTGTCTTCTGCAAAGTTGAAACAAGCATTTGCTGCATTGTTAACCTCGAAGTCGGTCATGGTCAAAGCGGTGCCTTGACCCGAGCCGTGAGCGAATGCTTCACCGACATTGCTGAAGGTGACGTGATCCATTGTGAAGTTTCCAACATTAGCATTAGACGAAGGTGTTGCTCCGTGCCTACTACCTGCTGCAATTGCTGCATCGGTTGTATTAGCAAAGTCGACATAGGACATCTGGTGTCTATCATCGGTTCCTTCAGCAACACTACAAGCACCAGTGAATGCTAGGCCTTTCCAAGTTCCACCGTTTTGACCCTCAAAGAGGATGTGGTCAGTAGAGTTACCTACTGCGATGAACGGACTGCAAGCGTTATCAAAGGAGAGTCCCTTTCCGGATGCTACCTGAATAACGACTCCCGGTTCGATGGTGAGGTTATCACCAATCGATAGGTAATCATTACTTGGGTTAATACGAATCGGTGAATCTATATTCGACCAAGTGGTTGGTTGGACGATATCTGCACTGATATCGGTACCCTTGCCTTCGAATGGAACGATACGAGTTCGTACCGAACAATCTAGAGAAGAGGTATCATAGCAGTAATAGCTGGAGTAATAGCTCCACCAAGGAGCGATGTTTCCAGGCTTGCTGTACGAAGAACCACTATATGGCATATCAGGCATGTTGCTGTACCAAGTGGTCATGGAGCGCTCTAGAGCGGTAGATCCATCGTCCTTGAGGTACATATTACCCATACGTCCAATATGGACACGGTTCTTAGTATCGGATCCATTGTATTCCTTACCGAAGTAGTCGAATGTGAATCCATCTGGTAAGTCAATGTTTGCGTTACAACCGGCCTTGTATGTATTCCAGTAATAACTGGATACACAGTAATATCCGTATGGATAGCCATTGCTAGAACCTGCGATAGCAGTATCATAGGTCGGCAATTCAGTCATACCAAGATCGAATTTTTCCCAACCGTGACCACCGCTCTCGGTTCCGATTCGATAGTTGGTACTGAATGGATTTCCTCCAGCCATGTATCCAACATCTTGTTGTAGGGTTGCACCCATTGTACGAGATTGGTCTTGGTAACCGACAGTTGCGTAATCGTAATAAGCCTGACAATTTGTATCGTATTGGAATTCGATTTCATTGGTTACGTCATACATTACTACCTGGAAATTGCAGGTGTAAGAAGAGGTATAACCAAGATCGTGCCATTCAACGATAAACATCTTGTTAGGATCTCCAACTTCGAAACTGTTTGTAGTTGTGGTTTTGGTGTTAACACCGGCCGCAACGGTTGAGTTATCAGTTGCGGTCATGTAATACTCAGTAGTAGATCCACGCTCTAGGTCTTCCACAGTTGTGGACCAATCACATGTACTTAAGATACAGTCATTTCGATCGGGTTTGTTTGGAGAGAGGACCTTAGAAGCCCAATTTCCAACCGTGCCATTCACATCGGTAGTTCGATAATACAAGGTTGGGCCTTCACCCGTTGTTGCATTCACGTTTAGACCCGATGGAGGATCACCAGCATCAACGACAGCGAATGAGAATGTACGATCTCTCGAGTGAGAGTCGCGCAATACGCTATGAACTACATCTGGTGGCGTAGTATCCGGTTCTGGTGCGACCTTGCCTACCTTAAAGGTGATATCACCCGAGGCGGCTTGACGGCCATAATAACCAGATCCAAATGCCATTCCAGCCCAGCGGTACGATGTACTGTAGATGTAATAATATCCAGAAGTACATGTTGGGCTAGAGCTGGTAGAGCGGAAGAAGTAGTACCAACCATTGGTACCGACGCACATCCAATTTGCTCCAGAGCTGCTGTAGGTTGCATTGAAGTCGAATTTACCGAAGGTTCCGGTAAAGTCACCAGGGATACTGATGCGGAAGGCTTCAGTATATCCGTAAGTAGATGCATAAGTAGCCGAAGTTCCACCAGATAGTGGCTCATCGATACCTGTGCTTGTTCCTAATCCGACCATTGCCCAAGCATTTGCTGAGCTATCATATAGGTAAATCAAGTTCATCCCTGGTCCATCATCTGCTGCGATTGACAAGAATCCACCATCATCTTTGTGCATTTCCATAACACCAGATTTGGTTCCACCAAGTCCGTTATATCCGGAACTGGAGGAAGTGGTCCACATCATCTTCCACTGACTGTAGAAGTAATAGCTGGTGGTGTAGAAACAAGAACTGCTTCCAGTACCACAACTCGATGTATCGAATTCTATAACATATTCATCAGAATTGTCGTAATAAGTCATCTGCTGGTCAAAGTATGCTCCAGGTGTGAACGCAGAGCTTGCATAACGTTCGGTTATCAAAGTTGTAAATTTCTTTGCGCTTCCTGCATTATCTGCATCATCAACGAAGAACCAATAAGTGGTTGAAGGAGCGGTTGAGCCAGATCCTCCACTAGGGTCGGTTGCCGTATTAGGGGTCGATGAAAGGTCGCTGAAAACCCAGTAATAATTTACAAAGTCGCCTGCTGCAATGTTAGCAGTAGTAGCCTTGAAATTACACTCGGTATCTGTGGAACCACAGGTTCCGAGTACTGTTGTTGATACAGAGGTATATGTTCCATTGTTAACACTATACATCAACTTTGGCGCACCGGTCGATGTAGTATCGATTCCGGACATATCAGAGAAGGTGGTGAAGAATGTTCTCTCGCCTTCTTTGTAAGAAGTTATTCCAGTATATGGGATATATTCGGAAGTTGGATCGGTAGAATCCGTACCACCAGAGTAGGTGATTTGGATATAGCTGTTCGAATTGCCACCTGTGTACGCATAGTGGTACAAGTATGTCGAGGTCGAATAGCGAGCACCCATTCCAACAGAACCACTATTTGTTAGTGCGTTGGTAATGTAGTTGTGACTACCTGTGGTCGCGGAACAAGCTGTTGCGCTGTTGCACAGAGATGCCGACTTCCATCCGGTACCGGTCGCATATGTTCCAGCTGCTGCTGAATTCCACAAAGAACTAATCATCTTACGCTGGACTGTTCCACCATATCCATAAGAGATAGACGAAAGCAATCCAGAGCAACTTGCAGTTGGTACAGAGTAACTATATCTGTTAGAAGTACCACAAGATTCCATTACTACAGCGGTGATTTTGTTGGTAGAGTAGCCATATGAGTAAGATACATACTGCATCCAATCGATTGCATCAATTGATGCCCCTGTTGGCAATGCGTTAGAACTGGTAAAGGTATACTTGTTCCAAGGCATGTAGTACAAACTAGCGTAATATCGGTATAAGTACCGGTATGTGTTGTTGTAACAGTATCCGTAGTAGACATAACAATATCCACCGGAACCGCTAGTGACCTTGATCGATGGATCCAACGCCAATGGGAATTGACGCTCTTCATCCAAAAGCCAAGACGACTCGACTGCGGTTGTTAGAACAACAGTTTGGCCGAATACCTGTACGAAGTAAGTTGCGTGATAGGGGTCAGTAGACTCCATCTCCATTACCACAGGAACAGGAAGAACCGCGATTATCTCGCCGGTCTCAATGTTACGGATGGTCAACTCTTCTTGAGTTTGGACCAAGTCCTCTCTCAAAATATCGTCTCCAAGGTATAGCGCATGTCCGACTGGTAAGCGCATTTGTTCAGCTAGGCCAAACCATGCGACATTTTCGTCGAGCACTGGGCGCTCACGGATTATTAGATTCTGTTTGACCTGGTTGGTCTCAACAGTATAATCCAAGTCGAAACCTTCAGCGATCGGGTAGCGAATCATATTGCCACCGACCGACACGCCTTCGTGAGAAGGAGTGGTTCGGAAAGGCATTGGGTTACCACCGGATTCATCGATGGTCATGACCATCGGTGCAATTCCGGTAATGATCGGGTCCACGTTAGGGTGGACCGTCACAGCAACACCATCGGCAGCTTCTGCTGGGAAATAGGTCTGATAATTATTCTCAGATACTTCCCAACCGCTGACGGTTGCCTTAACGGAGAGGTCAATCTCGTCCCAGGAGCCGTCTCTATCGAGATAGTGTAGCGGCTCGCTAGCGGTGATGAGAGAAGTCTTTCCGTCTTCAGTACGGAATGCTTTCTGGTTCATCGACCTCATCCCCTCGATTTCCGAGGTTTCGTCGTGTTCATATTGTACAGGCTCATAGACGTCTGGCAGAGCAAAGTAGTCGTAGTCGTCTGCATCAATAGCATCGACATAGTCTACATTGTCTGTCTGGGTGTCGTTCTGCACTAGGCCTGTCAGTGGTGACAGTGCCATTAGTATGCAGAGTAGAAGGGCTATGCCCACTCCACCCATTGCGGTCTTTTTGTTCGTGTTCTTGGTTCCCAACATCACGTCATCATCTCCTTACGGACTGTATGCAGAGCACCTCACGCTTTGATTCACTTATGAGTGTTGGGGTACATGCGCTTTGGTAGCATCATGCATTCAGGGCAGAGTATAGGTAAATATCTTCCCCTTTATTCTTCAAGGTTTCTTCAATAGCGTGGTCGAAATTTTTATTTAATTAGTGAGGTATTTATTAATAAGGTACAAGCGAAAGCAGGCAACTAAGCCCCTACTACTTGCCACGAAGTAGAAGCGAACTAATCACGGCTTGTTAAATTAGATCGATTGAAATGTTATTATCTTATTAAAAAAATACTATTTTCCTCAAAACCAATTTGACCGATTCAAACTGTTTTGGTGTTGAACTTGAAATTAAGGTGTTGAAATAACACTTGAGCCAGAAGGTCCTGCTATTAAAGAAAGATGTTCATCCTAAAACCAACGGAGAAAAATCGCTATTAGAAAGTACGTCAATACAAGCCAATATTAGGAATGATTGAGCTCTAAGCCCAATCGGAATTTGATTAGAAAAAGAAGTAAGGGGGGAGCCATGGAGGGCGGCGAACCGCTCTCCATGGCAGCCTCGGTAGTTTTGTTTTTCTACCGTGTTTTTGTCGTTATGACGTATTTTTCATTCTGTTGATGAAACTAGCTAAGATCAGTAATCCCAATCTTTGCCTTCTTCGCCCTCTCCACCACGGGAGAGGATGAATGCTCCAACAACGAATGCTACAACAACCAATCCAATGATTACGCCCCAAGTCCAAGTTGGTACGCCAGCATCTCCTTGAGTGTCGTCACCGAGTTTTTCGTCACAGCCTTCCAAGGTCGGATCGGATTCACAATCCTCTAATGTGACATCTACAGTATGTTTGATATCGGTCATAGAGACATCGTTATTCGAGTTGCCAAGAGCATCGACTGGTACTGCGGTAAAGAAGTACATCTGTGTGTTTCCACCAGGTTTGTTTACATCACCGCTTGTTGTTGTTGCTGCATCAGAACATGTTGTTGGCATGTCGCCTGCAACATCCCAAGAGCTTGAGCCCCAACAAATCTGCCAGTGGTCAACATCTGCCTCATCACCAGAGACAGTCCATGAGACAGTCCAGGTATTTGCATCCTTGCTGGTCACAGACATTGCTGTAGCAGCTGCATTACCATCGACCGAATTATCTGCTTTTGCAGATGCGGTTGCGACGGTTGGATTACATCCACCGCCGTTACAAACCCTCAAAGTTAGAGTGTAAGTTACTCCGTGAACTGTGTCGGTTTGACCATTTAAGGTTGAGTCGACGGTAGTTGTGTTGAGGTTTTGCGTATGGCAATCACTACCTGCTACATCATCACATAGGGTGTATTCGAGCCAATCGACTCCAGGAACGGTTGTTCCAGTATATCCCCATGCTGCGGTGATGTGTCCACCAGCCGAAGCGGACATGGTTAGACCGCTCGGGTTAGCTGCAGATGCTTCGATAATTTGGATCTCTCCACCCATCAATGCGATTTCCCCACCGGATAATACCGGGTTGTTTTCACCCATGTTGATAATGATTGTTCCATCGTTTCCAGAAGAGGAGATGGTTGCATCGAGTTTTGCCCAATTGCTATTCGAGATGTAAAATACGCTGGTCGGCGTGATTGCTGTTGCATCGTACGTAATTGTGATATCTTGTGCTAGGACATCTTCAGGACCGTAGGTCGTAGAAGGTGCGTAATCCAAGATTAACTCAGAAGTATACTCTCCAGCGAAACCGTGAGAGGTTAAGTCTTGAGTATACTCTGCATCACTATCTTCTATGGTCAAGCTAAATGTATTTACACCATTGTAAGATAGGTTGTAATCCATTGTAACTCCACTTGCAGAGGTAGAGGATGCGGTTATTTGATTCCAAACGAATACATTGATGAAATCAAGTCCGGTAGATCCAAATGCATCGATAACTACTACAGAGTAGGTGTGAACCCCTGCGTAATGTGACATATCGATCAGTAGGTTGCAAGATGAGAAAGCAGGTCCGCTTCCGTCACAGAAAGATGTTGCGTTATCTGGAATTCCAGGGTGGCTCCAGCGGTAACTCAAGCTGGTGCCCGAATCATCGTCGGCATCATCTGCGTCTGCGACCAGAGTCATACTCGCTCCAGGACCTAGAACTAAATCGCCTTCGGTCTCAAGAGTCAAAGCGACTGTTGGTCGGTTATTCATTGCAGTAATCTTTGTCATTGTTTCTTCATTGTTTGAAGAAGACATGTCTGTAACAGTTTCGTTAACCATCGAAATGGTTGCATTTATGTTGTAAACCCCAGGTGCAAAGTTAAAGAAGATACATGCTTGACCAGTTTCTGTCGCTGCGCCCATATTCTGTGGGTCATCTCCAAGGTATTGGTGGAAGTAATCTTGACCAAATCCATCGATGCAAGAGTTTCCAACTTCGTTGGTCACGACACCAGTAACGGTGTTTTCAATCGAGAATGCGACTTCCCAGTCATAGGTAGTGGAAAGGGAGGAACCAAGGTGACGAACGGTTGCTTGAACCGAACCCCATGCTGGATTCAATGGACCGGAAGTCAATCCAGGCATTGTTGGTGTTCCAAAGTGATTTCCTGATTCGTCTAGAGAATATCCTTGGTTGATTACCAATGCCGCGATTCCAATATCGTGGAAGTTCTCAATTTGGCCTTCGAGTTCAGCTTCGCTGGTTGATGCATCATCATCTTGTCCCATCGACACTTCGCAGAAATGCAAGTAGGTTACTTCTTGAGATCCATTTGTGGCATTAGTGCCGCCGGTTGTTGTTGTTTCAACACATTCAGGCATTTGGCCAAAGATAACGTAACTCACCAAACTAGCAGATACAGTATATGAACCGCTTGACGCAGTAGAGTCTGGGGAAACACTGCCGAAATATTCGGTAGAGTCTCCAAAGTCCAAGTAGTATCTACTATCGGAAGTTGTGTTGTTGGCATCGATTTCGTGACGGAAGGTCTCGATTGTGCCATTGGTTCCAAGGTCGGTGACCTGAGAGGTACCAAGAGCAGGACTAGCTGCTTCCAAGGTTCCTTCGATATCCAATGCTACAATGATGCTTCGAGCGGACCATGCGGTAGAACCGCCGGTTTCAACTGTTAAAGTGAATGCTTTTTGCTCTGCACCACTTTCTACATCTTTGCCTGATGCCCACTCAAGATCGATGATGATATCAGTCCAATCGACTACGGAGATATAATGCTCCGCAAAGTCGTTGGATGGTTCTGCATCATCAACTGCATTGGTTTCGACAACTACGATATAGTCTCCAGTAGTCGGAGACCAGGTGATGTCGGAACCTTGGTAGGTCATTGTGTGCTTTCCATTGTCTAAGTATGCTCCAGCATCTAAGCTAGACCATGGGCAGACAAAGGAGTCATCGCACACAAGATCGCCGTTAGTCCACGACAGGTCATTACCTGCTAGGTCCTTAGCGATCATGCCTCGGGCTCCACCTTCGGTTAGATACACCGTGACGGAAACACCCATCTCGGTGATCGCGGCATCGCCAACATTGCTGATGAATACCTCGAAGTTTACATCGTCTCCGGCTTTTATGGTATTACGCATATCGCCAGTGATGTCGTCGGTCGTTGTTTCTCTCGGAGAGAGAATCGCATCAACTTTTGCGTCAGGGCCTGCTCGGCCATCTGCTAAGTTGTTTTCTTTCTGGTCTAGTTCGTTCCAATCTAATGCAACAAGCGAAGTGCTTGCAAGCATTAATAGGGCTAGAATCATGGTGGTTAACTTACTCATGTCATTTCCTCCACTAGGGTCGGTTAGCCCTCCCGACGCCATGTTGGGTATTTAGGAGTTGGCAAACAGGTTTGGTCGATGCATCTTCGTTAATGAAAATCAAATATACATCTTCAAGAGATTCAGTACAGCGTTTATATGAATTAAATATTAATTATAATAGGGAATTCACCATGGATGGTACAATGTGTTTGTGTTTTCTATCTAAGCCGGAGGATAAAATAAACCGCCACTTTAATCCAAAGAAGCCAGAGCATTTGCCGGAGTAATTTTTGTCACTTTTGACACAGGGTAGGCAGTCGCTGCTAAAACCAATATCCAACCTCCTACCAAAAGCCAAATTACAGTAGTCCAAGGTAAAATCAATTCCACCCCTTGTTCTTTCCAAAACGACTTATGGAGTGCGGTATGGAATGCTAATGCGACTATCGCACCATTCAACATACCTAGTAAAGCGACCCAACTCACCTCGAGGATCATCCCGCTCATCACCATTTTTTTACGGAAACCGAGTGCCCTAAGCATTCCAATTTGACCCGAGCGTTCAGAAACCGAGCGGTAAGTTACTACACCTATGCCGGCTATTCCGACGATCAAACCCAATGCAAGATAAGCCTGGAAAATCAAAAGAATTGCGAAAATTAAGCCCAATAGCTTCAGAATTTCAACCTCGAATACCGAAGAATGGACTCCATCTTTGGCCAAATCATCCGATAAATCTTGTTCTAATTTGGCCGAATCCACACCATCTGGTGTTGAAACATAAATCCTGGTGACGACCCCTCCGAATTGCTCTTCGACGATATTTCCACTCATCCAAACCCCGGTTGAAAACAGGTTTGAAGATTGGGATAAAATGCCGCCAACCATGACTTCTCGGCTATTTCCTGGGTTTGAAATATCAATTAGCGAAATTGATTCTCCAATTGAAAGAGTGATCCCTGCAATCGACTCTCCAGTATTGGGGTCTACCAAGGCGAAAGAGCTGTCTACAAATACAATATTTTCATTGGCCTCCATCGAGATCCAAGCCTTCTCAGCAGTATCACCTAAACCGTGATCCCAATCTTCGAGCGGCAATCCACCATGGTTGACGAAGCCTTGGTCAACCCCTCGCAAAATATAACCGATGCTATCTTGTCCATCATCAACCCAAATTACAGCTCGATTGACCCGACCTATGGCATCGATATCCTCGGCACTTGCATTCGCAAGATTCCAATCAAAAGGATCCTCAGAAAGATTTAGAGGTGATTGACGAGAAGATGATAAGAGAATTTCAAATTCACCACTCGCATCGTCGACATAACCGGTTGAATGCGATTCGAATTGATCAGAATATCCCGCCAATACAACAACGCTGAAAACAGTAAGTGAGAACATTCCCATGATGATGGCGGTGCGGAGAGGTGCCGCAGCAGGATGGGCTAAGGAGACGTTGACAACCGGGCCGAACCTAGTGGTAATGAACCGTTTACGCCCAACCCAAGCAGCAATTCTTGGTGCGATCCCGGTGAGGATCAACACACCTGCGAATACCTCGAGCAATCCTAAGATTACAAATGTAATTTCGTCGGGTTTAATCCCTTTTGCCACCGGGGTGAAATCACCGGAAAATTTCGCCCAGAGAATTAGACCAAAACCAATTGCAGCCATGGTGTTTTTTCCAGAATTACGAATGTTTTTGCCGAATATTAACGGTGCAATATATGTGATTATAGGCACGAGTGACATCACGAGACACGCCCCCATTATATGCCAAAGAGCGAACCTTAGAGAAGAGGTTGAATCGATGGCAAAAATTGCTAATCCAGACAGTATTCCTCCACCCAATAAAATGATCAGTCCAAGAATTGCCCACCAAGGAATTCCTTTGCTTAGATTTGGATTTATCCCCCTTAGGGCTTGGACGATATTGAGCCGACTGGTCCACATTGCAGTCGACCATAAGGTGGTCATCGCCACGATGAATCCGGTCGCCATTCCAATCAACATACTTTCTATTGAGAATGAAAAGTCAAGACCGGATGCACCTACTGATTCGAAAACTTGGCCAAAGGCTAAGCCGATTATCCAAGCCAAGAACAAGCCAAAAATGCCACCCGCAAATGCTGCCATAGCAGAGGTTAGCATGCCTTCGGTAAGCGCAAGAGCCCTCATATCGGAGCGTTTCATGCCCAATGCTCTGATGATCGCTTCATCGGTGCGTCGTTGTTCTGCGAGCATAATCACAATGGTCAGAACCAAAAGTACTCCCGCACCGATGGTAAAAGTTCCAAAGACCAAAAACATCGATGAGAGTACACCAGCACCTTCGGCAGAGGCCTTTATCGCCTCTTCCTTTATTGGAAGAATTTGCAAATTCATTGTTTCGACCCCAGCGATGCCGTCGAGCCAAGACAAGATGGCCTCATTATCGCCATTACTGATTACAATCATGCTACGTTCACCTTTTGATGCCGCTGTCAAAGATTCACCATCACTCATATTGACTAGGCCGACGATGATCTGTTCCAATTCATCCAAACCCGGTGCGTCGATTTGAGCCATATTGCCACCAATGTTCAAAATCGTTGCAATTTCATCGCCATACGCCCATGGAATCAGGCCATTGAGGTGAAGGTTAGTATTGGATTCCAGTACTTCTAGCCGGGATGATAGAAATATTTGGCCTTCATTCGGTGATAGACCGTTATCGGTTGCAAGCAATAATTGTGGCATTTCACCGATTGAACCTACATCAACGGTTAGTGGAAGGCGGGGGCTCAATGTACCATTAGTATCCAATAATACCCCATTTGAAGTTGTGCAAATCAAGGTGAAATCATAGGCGAAAGCGCGATTATCACAGCCTTGGTTTGGGATGGCGACAAAAGTGATTCCTGAATTGCTAAACCGATAAAGTGTGCCGTTTGGAGCCAGCAAGAGACCGCCGGCTAAACCAGTCCAACCCTCGGGCGAATTTGTACCATCAAATGTCGACCAGCCGCTCGATGAGCCGAATAAAATGCCACCATCATCAAATAGCCATTCTCCACTAAAATTTGTTTCAACCCATATTTCCCCCTCGAGTTGTAAAACCTGATTGCCTAACAAGCCCTTGATCGCAAGAAATTCACCCTCATCTGAAATTATATGTTCGAGCGAAAAAACCGTTGAGGGTAAAGAATAATCACTATTGGTAGGGGTCGATGAAATCAGTATCTCTTGGCCTTTTACATGGTGAATAATATTGTCATTTCTATCCTCAGGCACCTCGGTTAGACCGTTGCTATGGGCGATTATTATCGAAGAATTTCCTAATGATATATCGTTGATCAAACCACCATCAGGAACCTTCCAACCATGCGATTTACCGCCACGATCTATCTGAAAACTGACAGCGCCACCAGCGACGTACCAATCTCCATCTTCAGAAATCAAGATTTTATCGATTCTATCGTCGGGTAAGGAGAGAATATGTTGACCGTGTTCAATGTGCACAAGAGGTATTTGCAAGATTTCCATCGCATTGCCATCAGCCAATAAATCACTGCTATTCTCTCGCCATGAAGCCATGAATGACTCATCCAATCTGCCAAGGCCAGCCGATTGACCAATCGATAAGGCATCGCCTTCTTTTGTGATTTCAAAATTCGAATCTTCAGCCAAAATCAATCCATCGAGTATGGAGTTGATGCCGTCGATCTCTTCACTTGCTATCAGCCCTGGTTTGAGAGAAATTCGCACCCGATTTACCGCCGATTCCATTTCTTGTAATTCTTGAGCCAAGTCCAATGAGGTGAAAATCGCCGGTGAGCGAGTCCCTGCCATCGCTCCTTGGCCTGTCATTGGCAGGATTTTATCGATTTGCACTTGGGTGGTCTGCCTTTCCAAACCGGTTGTGGTCACTATATGCCATGCTAATTCGACCCGGTCGCCGGCTTTGGTCTCGATTGAATCCGCTAAGGCTTGATTGATTGTGATGCCTTGCCAACCATCGTATGCGAGCCAAGCTACGCTTGGGTCGGCTTTGCCATTGGCTTGGGTTATGGTCGCGCTAGATTCGATGCCGTGCGACCAATCGTCGGCGATTCCGGCGGCCAATAATTCAGTGCCGAAGATATTGCTTAGATTTGATTGAAGGTCGGTTGGAATGCCGGTTCTTTGGTCTTGGCCATAGATCAAAATGTCGGTATCGCCCCATTTGGCTTCGATTTCTGAAGTCATCGTCGATTCGAGACTATCTCCGACCACGAGGGAAGAAGTGATTATGGCTGAAGCGATGAGCAAACCTGCCATCATCAAAGCGGCTTGGCGAGGTTTTCGGCGAATTTGTTCGGTTGCAAGCCGGAATACCAGGAGGCGGCGTGGAGAAAAAAGTGGTTGAATCAACATTGTCGAAACTATTCCTGCAGCTATTGTCATCGACCAGGTCGATACAAAGCCCATCTCTTGCCAATCCATCAACCACCAAACAAAAGCTGAGTCTAAAATTGGCCCTAATCCGATCAATAAAGTCTGCCAAAACGCTGAAACATCTTTGCGTAAAGCATAGGCTGCGCCCAGGCTCATCGGTGCTACCAAAGCGATTACTGCAATGAGCTCGTATAGCATTGTCATTCCTCTTCAACTAGAATTCGACCATCGATAATCTCAATGATTCGAGAACATTTGTTGGCTACATCGACATCGTGAGTCACGATAACTATAGTTGCACCTTGAGAATTCAATTCACACAGCAATTCCATTATTTGATCACTGGTTTTGCCATCTAGATTACCGGTAGGCTCATCACAAAGAATTACTGCGGGCTTGTGAACAAAAGATCGGGCGATTGCAACCCTTTGTTGTTGACCGCCAGATAATTCGGCTGGACGGTGAGCACCACGGTCACCTAAACCAACTCGCTCCAATGCTTCCATCGCTTGAATTCGACAATCATCTGCAGAGATTCCTTGCATCATCAACGGTATCTCGACATTTTCGACCGAACTCAAAACTTCAATCAGGTAAAATTTTTGAAAAACAAAGCCCATTTGTGAACCGCGCATATCGGTTCTTTCATCGTCCGAAATTCCGAATAGCGGTTTGCCTGCGACCATGACTTGGCCTGCTGATGGATCATCGATTCCACTCAGCATATTGAGCAATGTGGTTTTCCCACAGCCCGATGGCCCCATTATTGCTACCATCTCGCCTTGATTGATTTGGAGATCGATTCCTCGAACCGCTTGGACGGTTTCTTCACCCATCTCGTATAGTTTCCAAAGACCCTTACACTCCAATGCTACTGTCATCGTTTCACCGAGAACGGCACGGGTTGATAAGACCAGCCTTTTTCGCATTCAATCATGAAGGTCAGAGTTTTGGTGTTTGGCCCAATCGCTGAAGCGCTTGGGGCTAAACAACACGATATTGAATTGCCTGAAAGTTCGAGCGCTTGTTTCTTGATCGAGGAATTGAGACAAGAACATTGGCTTAACCGAGGTTTAATCATCAGCGTCAATGGTCATATCGTCAACGCCGACGAGCCATTGGCTGAGGGAGATGAAATTGCCTTACTTCCGCCGGTTTCTGGTGGTTAATAGCCGATTGATTGACAAGTAGGGCGCCCTTCCCCACAACTGGAGCGATTCAATATGCGGTTTGGTTCATTTGAAATAATAATTTTATTAGCGATTTTCTTTTTGCTTTTCGGCGCTGAGCGATTACCAAAACTCGCTCGAGCTGTAGGCCAATCAAAAGGCGAATTCCACAAAGGAATCACCGAGGTTACCGCAGCACCTGATGCTGAGAAAACCGAAGCAGAACTCGAAGACGGCGGCAAAACTGCTGAGGTTGCTCTGGCTCAAAAAGCACAAGCAGCCGGCATTGATCCAAGCGGCAAGACCGCTGAAGAAGTCAAAGAAGAGATCGATTCGGCTGAAGAATAATCAACGACGTGCACGTTTTACCTTCATAGGTGAACCACAAATATCACATTCTTCCTCGGTTTGAGAATCGGCTTGTTTGGTCGCTCGACAACCGATACAACGCAATTCCCAAGCCCATTGTTGAGTTGATTTTCGATTTGAGACCGACTCAAACGGGTGCGAGAGCGACCTGCAAACATTTTGAAGCGAATAATCATCGGTGAATAGCGTCTGTCCACTACTCATTGCAATTGCTAATACATCAAGGTCAACCTGGCTCAATCGAGGCAAATCCCCAGTTGCCGCGGCTGCAGCTTGAGCATCTTGAGTCGATGGACTGAGCCATTGCATATCGATCGATTCAATCAACATTGCCCGCTGCGGCGAAAGCCGTTGTAATTCGGCCAACTGCGAGTGGGCCACCAATCCACCGACCAGCCGGTCCATCGGCCAATGAAGCAAAGCGGCCGTATCGAGAACTGGCATATGACCACGGGTCAGGTTTTCCCAACATCAAGACTTCGGCGTACGATGAGTTCATGTTTACGATTGTGACCCCAAGGTCATATGTCGTGGAAAGAGGCGGTGGTGAACTGGTTCGATGGATTTGGCACAGCAAGCCTTGGCGCCATGTCATTTACCGAAGCCATCATCCAACCGGTGCCTCCAGATTTGCTATTTCTACCAATGCTCGCAAAATCCGATTCCACAACATTTGTCATTTGGTTATGGTTAGTGATAACAATAACTAGTGTGATGGGCAGCATAGTTGGATATTTTATCGGCAAAAAATGGGGGCGCGCTCTATTTGATCGCTTCAACGCCCAAAAGCATCTCGACAAAATAGAAATCCTAACCGCGAGATATGGAACATTTGGCATCTTTATCGCCGCGTTCTCACCCATCCCTTACAAGGTATTTGGATGGGCTGCCGGAATGGGTGAAATGAAGCTCAAACCATTCATAATCGCCGGCTTGATTGGACGCGGATTACGCTTCGGTTTAGAGGCGGTCCTCATTGGAATTTACGGGGCAAAGGCTCTGGACGCAATTTGGTGGTTGCTCGAGCGTGAATTTTTAATAGCCGGCCTTCTGATTGCCGCTTCAGCGCTAATTTATTTCGCATTTCGATGGTGGAATGGGCTCTCAGGCGTCCCTAAAAGTTCATGAACACCTTGCTTTTGGCCAGACCATTGCTTGTGTGGTGTAGTACGGCCCATCATAGTGGGTTTTCATCCCGCCGACCCGGGTTCGAATCCCGGCACGAGCACTCCATTTGTTGAGATTTATACCCGTGCTCGCGCCTTAGCGCGTGAACGGTCGAATCGCTGATAATTGTACAGTTCACTAAGAAGTGATTGAAGTAAAGAGCAAAAATAAGCCTCTTTGAAATCCCGGGTTTAGACGCACAAGCGTCTACTCCCGGACTTGGCCCAAAGATTGTTAGAACAGCATATAGAAAACGTACTACATACCTGCAAATCCGGTTAATGCAATAATTGGGTGTGAAATAAGCGAAGTTACTCCACCATAACCTAGGCCGGCTCTACCAGTTGAGAACCCAGCAGAGATAGCAATGAGAGAGAGAATTGGTGTGATGAAACACATTACTCCAGTAATACCGGCGTAGAACTTTCCTCTTTCTGGTTGGCTAGGATCTATTGGGTATGTTTGAATATC
>LWDU01038935.1_pt2 | contig 19527 bp, 14 predicted proteins | sample 727161 | NCBI WGS metagenome assembly LWDU01 (sample SAMN04566230, study PRJNA314399) | hydrothermal vent metagenome | isolation source: deep sea hydrothermal plume seawater | place: Mexico: Gulf of California, Guaymas Basin | collected 2004-07-11
CCAGCCCTGGATTGATGCGGACCGAGACCTCGCGTCCGGGAAAGAGTCGCCCATAGGCCTCAAGTTGCTCGAGGGAGCAGGCGTTGAAGAGCACTCCACGCTCCACCAATCCCTTGAGATCCTGGGGCAATTCCTGGGCGCTGAGCTGGATTTTTTCGGGTGCGACCCCCGCGAGCAGGGCGCGCTCGGCCTCGAAGCCACTGCTGGCATCGATATGAAGCCCCGTGCCGGTAAGGATGCGGACGATGGCCGCCGTGGGCAGGGCCTTCATTGCATAGCGAGCAGTGAGCCCGTAAACGTTGGGAAATGCGAGCACTTCCCGAGCCGCCCTTTCGAGGAGGGCTTGGTCGTAGACGTAGACGGGGGTGCCGTACTCCCTCCGAAGAGTCTGTATTTGCGTGTGTGTCAGAAAATCCATGAGGGTTGACCGGAGACTGTAGGGACCGAAGTCCGCGTTTCGGCCACGACGATAGCAGTCGAGGAGATCGCGGGGGGCTCGGGCGCGCCGAATCTTGTCGAGGGGTTCGTTCGGCCTCGACGTGGCGGCTTCAGTTTTTGGCGCGCGCTTGCTCAGGGATCTCGCGGAGCCGGCGGTAGAGAACGATGTGCCCGAGCCAGGCCGACGGGACGAGGATCGTGGGAAGCCAGACGAAGGGGAACCCCGCGATGAACACATTGGCGGGATCGCCTTGGATCAGACGGAGAGGTGTGGGGGCCGCAAGCAGGGCCGTGATGACGGTGACTCCGAGAACGCCCGCCATGGTCAAATTCCAAGCCTGGAGGGCGCGGCGGTCGAGGCGGTCGACGAAGGGGACCAGTACGAGAGCGGTGATCCCGGGGATGATATCCAAGTTGGTGCCCGTCCAAGTGAGGGTCGGGTGAGCGATCCCCTGCTTGACTGCGTCGTGGAGCCCGAACTCCACCGCGATCCGAAAGGCCTGGAAGCCCACCAATATCCGGAGCGAGAGATGTCCGAGTCGTTGGGTCCAAGGCTGGCGCGCCGCCCAGGCGAGGAAGACCAGAACCCCCAGAAAGAGCAGGAGCATTCGTGGGGGCGACCAAACATCGAGGACGCCGCTGACGCCGAGGCCTGCGGTCAAGCTTCCCCAGAGGAGCAAAGCGAGGCCAGCTCGGCGTGCCGCCCCCGGATCCGATGTGCGCCCTACGGCCACGACGACGGCGCCCGAAACCAATACGGGCAAGCCGGCGAAAGTCCAAAAGAGCGCTGCTGAGGGAGCAGGGAGAGCATCCAACATATGGAGGCGCCTCCGGGGAAAGGAACGGGCCGTCGACGAATAGGGTAGCGCTCGCAACGATCCTGCCCATTCGGGCTGTTCCGAGATGAAAAAATTCTCATATTCTTCTGAGCGCGTTCACCTGTAGACTGGTACTAGGAGATGCGGCTTGCCCGCCTGCTGTCGATGCCCTTCGTCAGGTACTCATCTTGGTTCCAATTTCCAGCGCCGGTTCCTCGAGCCGCCGGGGCCGGCCTTGCCTCGCCCGGAGGCTTATGGGTCCTCTCCATGGGTGTTTTCCTCGGGCTCGCGAAAACGGTCCTCGCCGTTCCTCCGCTGGGGTATTACGACTCGGTGACCGCCACCAGCGCCGGGGCGCTGCGCGTCTCCCTCCACGCCGTCATCGATGATCACCAGCGCTTTCCTTACACGTCCAGTGCGACCGACACCTGGGACATCCTCGAGGCTGCCGACGAGAATCCGGCCAACACGTCGGAGATTTTGGATGTTTACATGAACGCCAACCACTCCAAGTACGGAGGTGGGGGCGGAGGATACAACCGAGAGCACAGCTGGCCCAAGTCCTACGGGTTTCCCAACGACGGAGCCAGCAACTATCCGTACACCGATTGCCACCATCTGTTTCTCTCGGACGAGGGGTACAACAGTTCCCGGCAAGACAAGCTGTACGGGGAATGCGATGCGACCTGCGAAGAGCGCGCCACCGTGGTCAATGGCGGGGTCGGGGGTGGGAGCGGCACCTATCCCGGCCAGTCGAACTGGACCACTACGGGGATTTGGGAAACCTGGGCCGCGCGCCAAGGGGATGTGGCCCGGGCGCTCTTCTATATGGATGTTCGATACGAGGGCGGGACCCACAGCGGGACGGGCGCTGCTGAACCCGACTTGGTCCTGACCGACGACGAAACCCTGGTGGTCACGAGTGGAGCCAATGTGTCTCTGGCCCACATGGCGTTTCTCTCGGATCTGCTCGCGTGGCACGTCGCCGACCCGGTGGATGCCCGGGAGCAGGCGCGAAACGATGTGATCGCGAGCCACCAGGGCAACCGCAATCCCTTCATTGACCATCCCGAGTGGGTGGCGTGCATTTTTGCGGGTGCCTGTGCCGGGGGAGGCGTTCCCGCCGCGCCCAGCGGGCTCCAAGCGATCTCCACCGCTGGGCCGGTCGAACTGGATTGGAATGACAACTTCGAGCCGGACTTGGCAGGCTACCGGGTGAGACGAGCTCTGGCGCCCGGCGGTACGGCGATCGATTTGCACATGGGCTTGTTGCCATCCAGCGACTTCATCGATCATTCGGCGAAGGTGGGCTGGCTCTATTATTACACGGTGACGGCGGTGGACTTGGACGACGACGCGTCGGCTCCCAGTGCCGAATTGACTGTGTCGGTCGGCGTTGTGAGTTCGCCCTGGATCAACGAACTCCATTACGACAACGCCGGCAGCGATGTTGACGAGGGTGTTGAGATCGCGGGCCCGGCCGGGCTCGATCTAACGGGGTGGACGTTGGTGACCTACAACGGGAATGGCGGCGGGGTCATTGATTCGATCCCCCTCGGCGGTGTGCTCGCCGATGACGGCAGCGGCTTTGGTTTCCTTTTCTTCCCCGATTCGGGTATGCAGAATGGGCCCGCCGACGGGCTGGCCCTGGTGGCTCCGGGGGGAAACGTCGTGGAGTTTCTCAGCTACGAGGGTGTCGTTCTGGCTGTGGGCGGCGCTGCCGACGGCTTGACGTCCAGCGATGTCGGAGTGAGCGAAAGCTCCTCGACGCCGGTGGGCCACTCTCTCCAGCGCCAGGGACAGGGCAGTCAGGGGACGGACTTCATTTGGGCGGCGCCGGGGCCCCATACCCGGGGCGCGGTCAACACGAGCCAGACCCTCGTCTCTCCGATCCCGGTGCCCATGCTTTCGTCGGGGGGGATGATCGGCTGGGCGGTGGTCTTGCTGGCATCGGGCGCCTGGACGGCCGGGCGAGTGGCGTGGGGCTCGATCCGCAAGGGCGACTGAAGCCCCATTGCCCGGGTGGCAACGCGATGCTGCTCCCGGAGCCAGCGGAATGCTAGGCTCGTCGGTCATGAAAGCCGCCGCCTACTCCGAAACCGATCCGCCCGAAGTCTTTCGCTACACGGAAGTGCCCGATCCCGTGTGCGCCCCCGACGGGGTTGTGGTGGACGTTGGGGCGATCAGTATCGAGGGCGGCGATACCCTGAACCGGTTGGGGGGCTTGCGGGTGACTCAGCCCCATATCGTCGGCTACCCGTGCGCCGGGCGGGTCTGCGAAGTGGGGGAGAAGGTCGGTGATCTGAGTGCGGGCGACCGGGTGGTTTGCATCGATCAACTCGGCTCCCATGCGGAAGAGCGCGCCGTGCCTGCGGGCTCGACCCGGCTCGTCCCCGAATCGCTAGAACTCGAGCGCGCCGCTTGCGTCCCGATCGCCCTGGGCATGAATCACGGGATCGATTATCGAGGGACGGATTTCGTCCCCGCCACCCGGTCCCTGCCGGAAGCCGCCCAGGCCCACGCCTTTATCGAGAGTCGCCAGGCGTTTGGGCGGGTTTTTCTTATCCCCTGAATCCCCTGAACGCCATTCCCTCCCCGTCGCAAGCGGTGTCCTTGCGCGAAGAACGAGAGAGAGCCTTCCGTGTCTACCGATGAAGCCAGCGAGCCCAAAGATTTTATTCGCTCCATCGTCGCCGACGATGTGAGAGCCGGAAAGCGCGGGGGGCTGGTGGCGACGCGTTTTCCCCCGGAGCCCAACGGCGCGCTTCATATCGGCCACGCCAAGGCGATTGCGCTGAATTTCAGCATTGCGGCCGAGTTTGGTGGCACTTGCAATCTGCGCTTCGACGACACGAACCCTGGAGCCGAAGAAAAGGAGCACGTCGAAGCCATCATTGAGGACCTTAAGTGGCTCGGTTACGACTGGGCGGACCGCCTTTTCTTCACCTCGGATTATTTCGAACAACTCTACGCCATGGCGGTGCGGCTGATTGAAAAAGACTTGGCCTTCGTGGATGATCAGAGCGCCGAGGAGATGCGCGCCAACCAGGGAAGCCTGACGGATCCGGGCACCAACAGTGTTTGGCGAGACCGAAGCGTGGCGGAAAATCTGGATCTTTTTGCTCGCATGCGAGCGGGTGAATTCGACGAGGGCTCCCGAGTTCTTCGAGCGAAGATCGACATGGCTTCGGCGGTATTGACCCTGCGCGATCCAATCATGTACCGGATCCAGAAGGCCCATCACCATCGAACGGGCGATGCCTGGTCGATCTACCCGATGTACGACTTTGCCCACGGCCAATCGGATGCCATCGAGGAAATCACGCACTCGCTGTGCAGTATCGAATTTGTCGGTCATCGTCCGCTCTACGATTGGTTCGTGGAAGCGTTGGAGTTCGAAAAGAAGCCGCGACAAATTGAATTTGCTCGACTCAATCTCAGCCACACGGTTCTGAGCAAGCGGCAGCTGAAAAAACTCGTTGAGGGCAATCACGTTAGAGGCTGGGATGATCCCCGAATGCCTACCCTTCGTGGCTTGCGCCGCCGGGGATACACCCCCGAGGCGATCCGGGAGTTCTGCGAGGGCATCGGTCTGGCGAAGCGCGACAACACCATTGAACTCGCCCGACTTGAGTACAGCATTCGCCAGGATCTGAACGTCCGAGCGCCCCGGGTGATGGGGGTTTTGCGCCCGCTCAAAGTCGTGATCGAGAATTTTCCCGAAGGCGAGGTGGATGAACTCGAAGCGGTGAACAACCCCGAGGATTCGAGCATGGGAGTTCGCACCGTGCCTTTTTCGCGCGAGCTCTACATCGAGCGGGACGACTTCATGGAGGATCCGCCCAAGAAATTCTTTCGCCTGGGACCGGGTCGTGAGGTGAGGCTCCGCTACGCGTTCTTTATTACCTGCGTGGATGTCATCAAGGGCGCTGACGGCGAAGTGACCGAACTGCGCTGCACCTACGATCCGGCAACCCGGGGTGGAGACGCCCCCGACGGTCGCAAGGTTAAGGGAACTCTGCATTGGGTTTCGTCCGAGCACGCCCTGTCTGCTGAAGTGCGTCTCTACGAACCCCTCTTTACTGTGGAGCAGCCGGGAGCCTTGGAGGAGGGCAAGGATTTTCTCGATTGCCTGAACTCCGAGTCCCTCGAAGTGATCGAGAATGCGATGCTGGAGCCCAGCATGGCGTCGGCGAAACCTGGAAGCACATTCCAGTTCGAGCGCCTCGGCTATTTTTGTGTCGATCCCGATTCCGGCTCCGATCGGTTGGTCGTGAATCGGACGGTGACCCTGCGCGATGCATGGGCCAAGCTGGCCAAGAAGGAGAAGCGTTGATGGCGCGATACGGCATGTCGATTCCCTTGGCGGGGATTCCGCTCCATGAACACGAGGATTGGCTCAAGGAGATGGTTGATCTTGGGTATACGGATTTTTGGTCCTCCGAAGCCAATGGCCACGACGGGTTTACCCCATTGGCGATGGCCGCGGCTTGGACACCCACTGCGCGACTGGGTGTGGCGATCATTCCCGCGTATACCCGGGGCCCGGCCCTGATGGCGCAGTCGGTGGCCTCCCTGGCCGATGCGGCGCCCGGTCGTTTCGTGATGGGGATCGGAACCTCCTCGGACGTCATTGTCGGTCGCTGGAATGGGATTCCCTTCGAGCAGCCCTATCAACAAGTTCGCGACATGGTGCGTTTTCTCCGCAAGGCCCTGGCGGGAGAGAAGGTTGACGAAAAATTTGAACGCTTCACCGTCAAGGGATTTCGCTCAGGAGTCAAGCTCCCGGAATCGCCGCCCATTTTGATCGCCGCCCTTCGCCAGGGCATGTTGCGGCTGGCTGGCCGGGAGGGGGATGGCGCTATCCTGAATTGGCTATCCGCGGAAGATGTCAAGCAGGTGGTTCCCCATGTCCACGCCGGTGGCGAGGGCAAGGAGATCGCAGCGCGAATCTTCGTTTTGCCCGTAGCCAATCGCGAGGTGGCGCTGGCCATAGGTCGGCGAGCGGTGGCCGCCTATTTGAACGTTCCCGTCTACGCGGCTTTTCACGAGTGGCTGGGGCGAGGCGATGTACTCGGGCCGATGTGGAAACTCTGGAAGGAAGGCGATCGCAGCGCCGCCCTGGAAGCGATTCCCGAGGAAGTGGTCGATGCCCTGATCGTCAACGGCCCGCCCGAGGCGTGCCGCGAGCATATTCAGCGCTACGTGGAGAACGGGGTTCATACCCCTGCGCTGGCCTTGCTGCATACCGATGATCTCAAGCAATCCATCCGCGACCTGGCGCCGCGGTAGTTCGATTTGCGCAGTCGGCCCTTTGGATGCGGTGGGGTCGGTGGTTCCGCGCTCTTCGGGTTTTTCCTGGTTGCTGGGTTGCTTTTCGCTCTGGGTTCCCGGGCGGAAACTGGCCCTGGCTACGCTCCGCTCTATGCCGAGTTGCTGAGCGAGTACACGCACTCGGTGGACGCCGAGGTTGGGACGCGGGTGGATTACTCGGGGCTGGCAAAGGAGCCGCGCTGGAAGGGGCTGCTGAGCAAGTTGGCCGAGATGGATCCTTCCCGGTTGGGTAGCCGGGAGGAAAAACTCGCCTTCTGGATCAATGCGTACAATATTTTCGCCATCGACCTGGTGATTCTGCATTCGCCAGTGAAGAGCATTCGCGACATCGGGTCCTTTTTTCGTCCGGTCTGGAAGCGCGAAGCCGGACGCATTGGAGGCCGGGGCTATTCGCTCGACGAAATTGAGAACGAAATTCTTCGACCTATGAAGGAGCCCCGGATCCACGGGGCCATCGTTTGCGCTTCGATTTCTTGCCCCAACCTCGCGCAAACGCCTTACAGGGCTCCGGGGTTGGATGCACAACTCGATGCTTCTATTCGCGCCTGGTTGGCCCGGCCCGAGAAGGGGCTCTCCCTCGACCGCGCAAAAGGACGCCTGGAACTCAGCCGAATATTCAAGTGGTTCGCCGAGGATTTCGGTGGCCGCAAGGGAGTGCTCGAGTTCGTTCAGAAATACACTCCCGAGCCCAATTCCGCTTGGTTGGCCGCGAATTTCCAACGTGTCAGCGTGTCCTACTTCGACTACAACTGGAACCTGAATCAATAGCGGGTGAACGTTCGGCGTCTGTCCTTGGGGCGCGCTAACGAAGTTGGCCGATGAATTTCGCGTCGGACCCGATCTGTCCGGCGAGTCGTCCTGGGTCGGTCCGCTTGGGATCGAAGCACGTCAGCCAGAGGCCGAGCCTGTGAAGACCGGTACGAATTCGATAGCGGGGGAGAGTGTCGGGCCCGCAGGCGCCGGTCCCCACGCCGCGTTGGTGAACATCGAGTTGCACGTGAGTTTCGGGCCGGGCGCGCAGTTCATTGACGTGCTCCGCCGCATATAGATCCTGCCCACTGTAGTGGCTGGCTCCGAACTCAAACGGCCGGACGCCGCCAACCAACAGACCAGTTTCTTCCTTTCGGCAGAGGGCAAACCATTGCGTGTCGGTTCGATTCCCGTTTTCCTGGGGAACGACGTAGCGATGGTATTGCGCGTCCACTGAACTCTCGTGGCGGCCCATTGGAGCGCCGGTCTTTCGGTCCCAATAATTTTCATGGGGTCCGCGCCCGAACCACGCGAGACGTTCGAAGCCGCGGGCGGTCTCAAAACGAATGCCTACTCGGGGGAGGTCGTGGAGTCCGGATCCGATTCGAATTTCGTTGTTGAGAACGATCCGGCCGCCCGGGTTGACGGTCCATTGCTGGATGTGCTGGATCCGGTGCTCTTCCGAGTTCTCGGTATCGCGCGCCTGAGCCACCTGGAGGCTTCGGATTCGTACGCTTCCATCGCGCTGGGCACGAACGCTGCACTTCACGGGAGTGAGGGTGAGATCGTCCAGTCCCCAGGCGAGCCACTGGGCCAGAGGGGGGGGCGTAGTGCCGGGAATCGCCTGGAAATTGTCGTTGTCCGTGGGAGCCCGCCAGGCATTCAGTTCGGGACCCAGTGCGAGCACCTCTTCGCCGCGCCACTTCAGCGAGGACACGGTGCCTCGCCGTTTGTGCACGTCGATTTCGAGTTCGCCACTCGAAATCCGAGCCCGGCGATCGTCCTGAAAGAGTTCGATGGGCTCGGGGGCGGAATTGGCTCGGCCCTTCACCCTTGCGGGCCGCCCGGGCTTCCAGGGGATTTCGAATTGTTCCCACGCCACTTCGTGTCCAGCTTCGGCCCACGAGGTCGCTTTACGGGTGCGAAAGCTCAGGGTCAGGTGGCAGAGTTGCTGGCTGAGAAAGGGAAGGCGCGAAAGCCCTAGATTGATGTTCCGAGCCTCGCCGGGGGGAATGTCGAGGCGGGGCAACCGCCCGCGCTTTTGGCGGACCCCGTCGATGCTGAGTTCCCAGATGCCCACCAATCCGCTCAGGTCGCTGAAGTCTTGATCGTTGTGGATCCGGAGATTGCCGCGCTTGAGGTCCCGGGCTTCAACGCGGAGGGGTTGGGCGAGCTTTTTGAACTCCCACATCGCCGGGTGGGGGGTTCGATCCGGCGCGAGCATGCCGTTGATGCAAAAGTTACGATCGTTGGGTTCGTCGCCGAAATCCCCCCCGTAGGCCCAGTAAGGGCGATTCATCTCATCCTTTCGGAGCAGGCCCTGGTCAATCCAGTCCCAGATGAATCCCCCTTGAAGCCCCGGGTAGCGACGAAACGCCGCCCAATAGTCCGCGAGCCCCCCCCCGCTATTCCCCATGGCGTGGGCGTATTCGCAGAGGATCAGCGGCCGGTCTCCGGTCTTTGATTTGGCCCATTGGGTAATTTCATCCACCGACGAGTACATGGGGCAGACGACATCGCTGACCCTCTTTTCCCGGTAGAGATCCCACTGCAACTCGCCCTCGTAGTGGATGGGACGAGTCGGGTCGTAGCCCCGAATCCACCCCGCCATGGCGTCGTGGTTGGGCCCGTAACCGCTTTCGTTGCCAAGGGACCACATGATCACGCTCGGATGATTCTTGTCGCGCATGACCATCCGCATGCCACGGTCCAGAAACGCTGGCGCGTAACGGGGGTCGTGGCAGATGCGGGCCAGAAAGGCATGGGCTTCGATATTCGCCTCGTCGACTACGTAGAGCCCGTACTCGTCGCAGAGATCATAGAAGTGGGGGTCGTTCGGGTAGTGAGCGGTCCGCACTGCATTGAAGTTGAACTGCTTCATGAGCAGGACATCGGCGAGCATGTCCTCCCGGGTCAAGGCTTTGCCACGGGTTTCGTGGTGATCGTGGCGGTTGACTCCTTTGATCATGACCGGGCGACCATTGATGAGAAGTTCGCGTTTGCGGATTTCCACTCGGCGGAATCCGATGCGCGTGGAGACGGACTCGACGCTGCGGCCCTCGGGATTGATCAGGCTCACCACCAGCTCGTAGAGTTCTGGAGTTTCGGCCGACCAGAGCCGAGGCGCGCGGATCGTCTCGAGGAATTCCGCGCAATGCCCCGAGTAGAGGTAGGGGTTCTCCGCCATGGCGACAGCCTGCTCCAAGGGTTTCCGGAAAACCCGGGTGCCTCGTGGGGTGTAGAGCTCGGCACGCACCCGGTAGCCTTTGCGCGCTTCGATGGCAAAGCCGATCTCTACCCGGAGGTCGAGGAGACCACTCGAGTAGGTGTCGTCCAAGGCAGCTCGGGCTCGCACATCGGCGATGTGAGCGGCGCCTGTGGCGTAGAGATAGACCTCGCGGTGCAGACCCGCCATGAACCAGTGGTCTTGGTCCTCGATATACGTCGCGTCGGACCAGCGCACCACCATGGCGACCAGCGTATTCTCGCCTTCGTACAGGTGCGGGGTGAGATCGAATTCCGCCGGTAGGCGAGAATCCTTGGAGAGGCCGAGCGCGCGACCGTTCAGCCAGGCGTAAAGAACGCTCTCGGCGCCACCGAAATGAATGACAACACGCTTGCCCGACCAGGCCTCGGGAAGTTGGAAGCGCTTGCGGTAGATCCCCGTCGGGTTCTCTTTGGGGAGTTCAGGGGGTTCGCCCGGGAAGGGCATCTGAACGTTGGTGTAGTGGGGGCGGTCGTAACCCTGGCACGTCCAATTGCCGGGCACCTCGAGATTGGACCAGGTGCTGTCGTCGAAATCGGGTCGAGGGAATGCCTGGGGGGTGTCTTCGGGACGATCGTAGAGTTGGAAGCGCCAGTCCCCGTTAAGGGACATGAAGAAGGGGGACGATTCCCGGGGCAGCTCCCGCGCGGAGGTGGAATCCGGGTAGGGGATTAGGGGACTTCGGCCTGGGAGTTTGCCGACCCCAATGCATTCGGGATTTCCCCAGCTTCTGGCGCCGCCCGCGATACCGAGCACGTGGACTCCCTTCAAGGTCTATGGGGCGCAGCCCGAGCGCTCGGCGTATGCCGAGCAAGACATTCCCTGGGACAGAATACCGTCGATACACGCTCGGGGTTGCTTGGGGGTTTCGAAAATCGGTGCATGAGGCCCCGAAACATTCCGAACCCATGCGTACCGGTAAGGCGTGACGAGGTCTTCGCGGGTGTTGCCTCGCTGCGCGGAATGGGCGCAGGCGCGATTTCTGAGGCGAATTTTGCGCTGGGCGAGAGTTTTCGGGCTTCGACTGCCTACAGAATTGAATGTAGGGAGTACGGCGAGTGCTTGGAACGAAATATCATCGAGTCTGCGAAGATTGGCGCTGTGCACCCGACTGGTTGGCTTTCACGGGGGCTTGGTCGGAAATTGAGCGGTTTGCTGGAAGTCTTCCCGCGAATACGATGCCGGCTCGAGGAACGGCGAGCGTTGCGCCCGAGGGTTCGAACAATGAACGGAGTGGGGGTATTCCGCCAGACTAGGCGGCGTCGCATTTTTCTATACCGCCTGCGGTTCTACGCACTAGACTTCGGGTGTGACTAGACGGAGAAGGCTCCGCGTGTCCGAAATTATCAAGGAGAACAGAAGTTTGGCCAACGGCACAGTGAAGTGGTTCAGCGAGCAGAAGGGTTACGGATTCATCACACCGGAAGACGGGGGCAAGGATCTCTTCGTCCACTATTCCAATATTATTGGTGACGGGTTCCGAAATTTGCAGGACGGACAAGCGGTAGAGTACGACGCCGCGCAGGGCCAGAAGGGCCCCGAGGCGCAGAACGTCCGCGCAGTCTGATTCTAGGATCTGCGCCCGGTTGGGGCCCCGGTCGGGCTGACCCCGCTCAGCGCAGAGAGTGTCCTAGCGCGCATCACATTCCAAGACGTTTCTATGAGTCATCCGGCTACTCGGATCGCTGCGAATGGCGATACGAGTGCGGAGGCGCCCACTCGCCAGCCGAGGTTTTCTCCATCATCAGGTCTGGGCCAGGCGCAGCCTCGCCGAAGCGGTTTTCTCTTCGCGCCTGCAGGGCCTCGCGCGCCATGGCTTGAAAGAGTTCGGCCCTTGCCGTTCTCCAGACGAAGCCTCCGATTAGCGCCAGCATCCACTCTCCCCAAGTCAAGCCGAAGAAGATCATGAGTGCAGCGATCCCGCGCGCGGCCCGGGATGCAATTCGGGTGGCTTTGAGGTTGGACATCCGCAGGGCGAGAGACGCTCGCAGAATTCGGCCGCCGTCCATGGGCAGCGCGGGCAGCAGGTTGAATGTGCCGAGTAGCAAATTCATGCGGAACAGCCAGCCAAGCGTGGAAGCTTCGGCGCTTCCCGAAAGGAGCCCGGAGGAAATTCCGCCGGTCGTGGCCATGAATACCCAAATAAGACCCGCCAGCAGAAAGTTGACCGCGGGGCCCGCAGCAGCGATCCACAGTTCCTGAACCGGGGAAGAGGGATTGCGTTCAAGCGCCGCGACCCCGCCGATGGGCAGGAGGGTTATGGCCCGGGTGCGAATTCCAAAGTGACGGGCAGTCAGGGCATGGCCGTATTCATGAAGAACGACGCACAGGAACACCATGCCGATGGGAATCAGAATCTGGCCCACGGCCTGCAGCGATCCGGTCTCGGCCAAGACCCAAAGCCCCAGGCCGCCAATCAGGGCCACGAAACTCCAGTGGACCCGAACTTCGATGCCGAAATATTCGGCAAGGCGAAAAGATCGGCCGGGGCCGCGCATGGCGGAAGGGGAATTCATTGCGCCCAAAACGTCATCTTATTCGAGTTCCCTTCGCGGCCTAGCTCGCGATCTCAGCCATCGTGCGCATGGTGGCGACATCCTGGCTGGCAATCAGCAGGGTCGTCACGGGTGTTTCCCTCCACGCATCCAGGCGCTCCCGGATGCGGTCGACCGAACCACAGAGTGAAACTTCGTCGGCAAACTGGTCGGGGACCGCCGCGGTGGCTTCGGCGCGCTTCCCTTCCATGAACAAATCCTGGATTTTGTGGGCCTCGGCCTCAAAGCCCATTCTTGCCATCAACTCCATATGGAAGTTCTTCTTTTTCGCTCCCATCCCGCCGATGTAGAAGCCGAGCATCGCTTTAACGGGGGCCAGGGCACGTTCGAGGTCTTCGTCGATATTGCAGATTACGAATTGGCTGATCTCGAAATCCTTTTTTCGATCCTTGAGGGAGTCAGCGTAGACCTCTTGCCGGAATGGGGAGTAGTAGAGCGGGAGCCAACCGTCGGCGATTTCGGCGGCAAGAGCGACGTTCTTCGGTCCCTCGGCGCCCATGAAAATGGGGACATCACTGCGAAGAGGATGGGTGATCGGCCGCAGAGGCTTGCCGAGCCCCCAGGCTCCTTCGCCGGAATAGGGCAGAGGATAGTGGGGCCCGCTGCTCGTCACGGGCGCTTCTCGAGCCAGAACTTGGCGGATGATGTCGATGTATTCCCGGGTCCGCGCAAGGGGCTTCGAGAAGGGCTGTCCATACCAGCCCTCTACGACTTGAGGGCCCGAGACGCCGAGGCCGAGAATCATTCGGCCTTTGGAGAGGTGGTCGAGGGTCAGGGTCGCCATCGCGGTGGCGGTGGGTGTGCGCGCCGAGAGTTGGACGACGGCGGTCCCCAACTTGATGCGAGAAGTGTGCGCCGCAATATACGCCAGAGGGGTGAATGCATCCGACCCCCAGGCCTCGGCGGTCCATAGAGAGTCGAAGCCGAGGGTCTCGGCTTCTTGGGCCACCTCGATCAGGTTGGCCGGTGGCTGGGCGCCCCAATATCCGAGTTGAACTCCAAGCTTGAGCGGTGACATGAAAGATCTCCTGAGTTCAGGCCCGGCCGCGACAAGGCGCGCGGCTGAAGTGGTGCTGGGCCAATAAGTGAGTCTGGGTATTCTCGCACATGCGCGGGATCATGCGCCCGCACAATTGTCAGTGGGTGGTTGGGGCTAGCGCTCAGTGCGAGAAGATGGAATGGGCCCCTATGGGGTTCCAGGAACGACCCAATCGGATTTTGGGGAACCGAGTCCCAAGCGGTTGACCACATTGGATCGCAGGGCGTCGATGCTGAGATAGAGAGCGGGCACGGCAAAAAGCGTGAGGAGGCTGGCGACACAGAGGCCCGCCACGATGGCCGCGGCAAAGGGGCCGAAGACCGTCGAAACCCCCGAGAGTCCCATCGCCATGGGGAGCAATCCGGCCACGGTGGTGACAGTCGTGAGAAGGACGGCGCGAAAGCGGCGGTGTCCGGCAATGAGTACGGCGTCCAGGGCGGGGGTGCCGCGTTCGCGCTCCTTGTTGACGAAATCGATGAGTACCAGCGAATCGTTGACGACGATTCCCGCCAGACCCACCATCGCGTAGATCACATACATCGAGAGCGCGTAGCCCCAGAGGTACATGCCGAAGATCACGCCGATATAGGCGAACATAATGACGCACATGACCACCAGGGGTTGCAGGTATGATCGGAACTGGGCCGCGAGGATCGTATAGATGGCGATCAGCGCGACGATGAAGGCGCGCCCCATATCTTCGAAGGTTCGATTCGTTGCCTGGAACTCCCCTCCAAAGGCGAGATTCATGCCCGGATTGCGCAAGGGGACATCGGCGAAGCGCGCGCGCAGGGCTTCGTTGGCCGAGATCGAGGTGGCCATTCGGTTGTCTACGTCGGCGTAGACAACCACCGCGCGCTGGGCGTCAAAGTGGTAGAGGCGCTGGTAGCCACGACTCATGGAGATGGTGCCCACGTCCTCGATTTTGACGCGGTACTGGCCGGGTGTGCGCAGTTCGACGTCGATCAGGTCGCCCGCGCTGTCCCGCTGCTCTTTCCGAAGGAGCACGCGAATGTCCACGTCCTCGTCGGAGAGAGGGTCCTTGTAGGTCGATGAGACCAGTCCGTCGTTGGCGCCTCGAAGGGCTATGCCCACGCGATCAAAGCTGACACCATGGAGCGATGCTCGATAATCGTCCAGGCCGATTCGCAGTTCCCGCCGCCCCACTGGCATGTTGTCCTCTATGTTGAAAACACCCGGCATGCTCGACAATTCGACCTTCATGCTCGCCGCGACCTGTTTGGCCCGGTCGTAGTCCTCGGCGATCACTCGTACCGCAACGGGTTTCCCGATGGGGGGGCCGTTGCGCGGAGGCACGACGATCAGCTTTTCGATTCCGTAGGGGTTCTCCGCGCGATGGGCCTCGAGGGTTCGGCGCACCAAGCCCACCATCCGCCCGGGGTCGGCGATATTTTGTTCGGAGTCCTTGAACGAAATGTAGAAAACGCCGTAGTTGCTTCCGAAAATCGGACGCTCCTCGGCGGACATTCCCTGTCCGACGTAGGTGGAGACCGAGAGAAATTCATCTGCGAGGGGTTCCAGGGCGGCCTCGAGGCCAAGGATGACTTCGTTGGATTCCTCGATGCTGAAATCGATGGGCGTCTCGATGGATACAAACAGTTGGTTGAAGTCGCTGGGAAAGAGGTCGACCCGAACTCGGGTGGATAGACCCTGGGCAAAAATGAATACGCCGACGCAGGCGAGCAGGAATGCGATTCGGTGACGCATGACTCGGCGCAGACCTCGCACGTAGGCGCTTCGCAGGGAATCGATGGTTGCATCGGCGCGCGCGCGTACCCTGTGGCTCCAAGTTCGAATTCCTGACTTCGAATCGGCTTTGGCCAGGGCGTCTGCCGCTCGAGAAGTGCTCCCCCACTCGAGATAGTGGGCGGGGAGAACCACGAGGCATTCGATGAGTGAGGCCGCCAGGCACGCGATGACCGTCTTCGGCAGGATCGACATGAACTGGCCGCTGGTTCCACTGACCAGAAGCATGGGAACGAATGCGGCGATGGTGGTGCACACCGCCGAGATGACCGGCCACATCACCTCCTCGGCGCCCGCGACGATGGCCTCGGTCACGGGTTCGCCGGCTTCGATGTGCTGGTAGATGTTCTCGATCACGATGATTGCATCGGCGACCAGCATGCCCGAGACCATGACGAAGCCCACCAGGCTGAGAAGATTGATCGTGATGCCGAGTACGGGAAAGAGAAGCAATGCCGTGAGAAAGGAGAATGGGATGCCCACGATGGCAAGCAGGGAATTGCGGAACCCGACGGTGAGCCAGAGGACCAGGATCACTAGGCTGACGCCGAGGGCAAGGTTGTCACGCAGGATTCCGATACGTTTTTTGACGAAGTTTGACTCGTCCCAGATGACCCGAGTCTCGACACCCGCCGGAAGATTTCCCGATTCCCGGCTCACGAGGTCACGCACGCGCTGGACAACTTGTCCGATATCGGATCCCGAATTCTTGGAAATTCCGATCAGCATCGAGGGCTGACCGTTCAGGTATCCGTAGTTCCGGCGCTTTTCGAAATCGGACTCCACCGACGCGATTTCGTTCAGCGTGATGTGATGCCCGTCGGGGCTCTTGCGAATGATGGTGCTCGCCAATTCTTCTGGAGAGGCGAAGTTCCCCAGACCGCGAACGGTGGTTTCCTGTCGGGAATCGCTTGAGAAAGTGCCGCCCGGGAGGTTGATGTTGTTACGCGCGATGGCGGCGCTGACTTCCTCGAGGGTGATGTCGAATTGCAGCGCCCTGCTCTTGTCGACGTAGACCCGGATTTCGCGATCTCTCGCTCCCATCAGGTTGCCCTTGCGCACCCCCTGCAGGCGTTCGGCCTTGCGTTCCAAGCCGCGGGCCAGCTCGCGCAGAGTGTATTCACCGACATTCCCCACATCGGTCAACGTGATCATGCAGACGTTGGAGACCTCGGAGACCGAGAGTTCCTTCAGGATGCTTTCGTCCACGTCGGTCGGCAGGTCGGCGACTCGATCGATGGCGGCCCGGAGCTCGTTGAGAGCGGCCTGCTGCTCAAACTTGCTGAGGGTCTCCTCCCATTCGATGTTGATCTCCGACAGTCCCTCGGAGGAGAAGCTGTACCACTCCTTGATTCCCGCGACGTCGCGGACTTCGTCCTCGATCTTGCGCGTCACCAGTCGCTCGACTTCATCGGCGGAAGCACCCGGCCAGGGGGTGATCAGGACCGCCGAGTTGAAGGAGATGTCGGGGAAGACATCTACGGGAATTCGATTGCTCACGAGAACGCCCGCCAACATCAATACAATGAAAGACAGGTTGACGAGCACTACCTGGCGAACCGAAAAGCGGATCAGGCTCACGGGTCGTTCTTCCCTATGGCGTGGGCCCCGTCGGAATCATAGGCGAAAGGCTGGACAATCATTCCATCCTGCAGTTGCCGGATGGATGAGACCGCGACGAGTTCGCCCTCGGCCAGCCCCGCGACGACCTCGAGCTCCGTGGGCCGGAATGGAATAGGCCGAGTGTCGATGCGTCGCTTGACGACTTCCCAGTCCGATTCGGGGTTGCCGACAATTACAAAGGCGTACCTGAGTCCAAATTGATCCAAGACCGAGTCCAGAGGCAGGGTCATCACGTCTCGAGTCTCTCCCAAGGTCAGATCCACTCGGGTCACCATGCCGGGAAGCAGGCGCCCGGCGCGGTTGTCCACCTCGACGAGAAGCTGAAATTTTCGGCTCAACGGATCGGCCGCGCCGCTCACCGAGATGACCCGACCGCTGAAGGCCTCCCCCGGCCGGGCGTCCACTTCCAGCGACGCCGGGGTTCCCGGGAGTACCGAAACGATTTGCCGATCCGTGAGGCTGATCCGGACGCGAAGGGCGCTGACATCGAGCAACTCGGCGATCGGGTTGAAATTCCTGAGAACCCCAGCAAAGGGAGCCTTGATGGTCGCTTTGCCCAGGCGATCTTTGGCTTCGGCGAGGGCGGCTTCGGCTTCGAGGCGTGCGGCTCGGGCTTGTCGTGCTGCGTTCTCGGCCTCGTCCAATACCGATCGACTCGACACATCGACCTTGGCGAGCCCTTGAGCGCGCTTCAGGGTTGCCCGGGCGAGAATGCCCTGGCTTTTGGCTCGCGCGATGGCGGCTTCGGCTCGGTTTACCGCCACTTTCGCGAGCAGCGGTTTCATTCGGACCAGCAGTTGCTCCTGGGCGACCGCGTCAAATTCATCGGCGCCGATTTCGATGACCCGTCCCCGTGTTTCGGCAAAAATTTCGACTTCTCGGCGGGGTTCCAGCAGGCCGATGATCGTGGTGCGCGGCTGAAAGGGGACGACCTCGAGGCGATAGGTATCCACCAACGGAGCTTGGGCCGCCGCCGGGGCAAGAGCTTCGGGATCGGGTGCAGTGGCCTGAAGAAGCATACCCCCCAGCAAGCCGGCGGCTGCGATCCCGAGGAAGGTCAGCTTCAAACCGATGTGAGTTTGCTTCGGGTTTTTGGGGTTCGCTTCGTTCATGCGCGAGCGGTCTCCTCGGTCGGTTCTATTTTTAGGCGCGGCACATCGCTGGCCAAGAGTTGCTCCACGAGCCACCCCAGCGAGCGTCTGACCCCGTCGGCCGTATAGGAGGGGTTGGGGTCGCCGTCCTCTTGAAAACCGGCGCGGTACAAAAGGCCGTCGTAGATCGCGATCCAGTTGGCGGCCACCACCGAAATATCGATTTCCCGCCGCAGAACGCCGGACTCGGTACCGGCCTTCAAAATCGATTGCAGCTGTTTGTCGTACTCCGAGTAAATGGCGCGTAGAGTTCCGAGCAGTTCCTGGCGGGCCGCGGGGGAACTCAGAACCACGCTCCAAGCTTGGTGGGTAAGCAGGATATGCTGCGCGATGCCCTCAAAGCCCCCGGCCAGGGATTCAATCAGGGCTTCGAGCCGAACGCGGGGATCCAGAGTTGGATCCTCCACCGCCGGGAGCACGACGACAAAATCCTCGTGGGCGGCCAGCACGGTGGCCACCAGGAGGGCCTCTTTACTGGCAAAGAAATTGTACAGAGTCCCCTTGGAAACCCCGGCCACGTGGGCAATCTCGTCCATGCGAGCGGCTTCGTACCCCGACTGCGAGCAGACCCGGCGAGCAGCGTCGAGAATTCGGCGTCTTTTGGTTGGATTGGGGGGGGACACGGGGACCTTCCGGCGAGATGCGATGAGTACTGACCAGTCAGTACCCTAGCTTAGGGTGGGCGCGAGGCAACCGTTCCTGGCGGGGCCTCAGAGGATCGGGACCCCGGGGGTCGTGCTTCGACCGATGCTTGGCCCGATGGTGGTGCGCCCCTGCATGGTGTATTGCTTGCCGCGCTCTGGGCCCCCTGGGATTGGGCGGATCGCCCGGGTCCGCCAGGCGAGACATAAAACAACGCTTCCCGCGGACTCACGCCGGAGGAGGCCAAAGGAGGATCGGCTTTACCTTTGATCGCGTTCGATCGCGTTCGATCGAATTCGTTCGAAGAAAAAAATACGAGAACACGCTTGGGTGCGATGCCCGCCTGGGAGTTGAATTCGGTCCGGATCGTTGATCCGGTCGCCGCTGACGACGACGGCAACGAGGCGGCCGCCTAAAAGGGAACCCTGTGAAAATCAGGGACGAGCCCGTCGCTGTGATCGGGGACGAAAGCCACGAAAACCACTGGCCCGCGCGATGGGTCGGGAAGGTGTGGCGAGTAGAGTGATCCGAAAGTCAGAAGACCTGCCCAGGCGTTCGGCAAGATCCTTGACGGACCGAGGCTTGCCCTGAATCAGCGGATAGCAAGGGACATCCCTGGATCGATTCATTTCGGTTCGGGGTTTTTTTATGCCCCGGGCCCATTCGGGTACGGGGAGCAAAGGATGCGGGTTGGAAGAACGAGCGCGAAGGGCACCCTCGCCGCGCTCGTAATGGTGATGGGGGCCGGGCCGGGCGTGGGCGCGGCCGAGGAAGGCCCCGGACTGCCCGACGTTTCGGCGGAATCCCGGGAGGAGATGGTGGTCACGGCGACGCGCTATCCCAAGCGGCTCGATTCGATTCCCGCGAATGTCAGCGTGATCACCGCGGAAGAGATCGAGCACAGCGTGGCGCGCAATATCCCCGA
>LWDU01034431.1_pt1 | contig 19518 bp, 19 predicted proteins | sample 727161 | NCBI WGS metagenome assembly LWDU01 (sample SAMN04566230, study PRJNA314399) | hydrothermal vent metagenome | isolation source: deep sea hydrothermal plume seawater | place: Mexico: Gulf of California, Guaymas Basin | collected 2004-07-11
AAATTCGTAAATATAAAAGATGCAGGCGACCCTGTTGAAGTAGCAAAAAAATATAATGACCAAGGAGCTGACGAAATAACTTTTCTAGATATAACTGCTAGTTCAGATAAAAGGAAAACTATTCTAAATGTTGTTGAAAAAGTTGCATCTCAAGTTTTTATTCCGCTAACTGTTGGTGGAGGAATAAGCTCAGTAAGTGATATTAGATCATTATTAAATTCTGGGGCCGATAAAATTACAATAAACACAGCTGCTATTAATAATCCTGCCCTTATATCTGAGGCAAGCCAGGCTGTTGGCAATCAATGTATTGTTGTTGCTATAGACGCAAAAAGAACCATCAATACATCCAATAAATTAGAATGGGAAATCTATACTCATGGAGGACGAAATCCAACTGGAATTAATGCTATAGAGTGGGCTGAAAATATGGAAAATAGAGGTGCTGGAGAATTACTTGTAACCAGTATGGATAAAGATGGAACAAAAGAAGGATTTGACCTAGAATTAATGCAAGCTATTAATAATAAAGTAAATATACCAATTATAGCTAGTGGCGGTGTAGGTAATCTTGATCATTTATATGAAGGGATAAGTATTGGCCAAGCAGATGCAGTTCTTGCTGCAAGTATATTCCATTTTGGGACCTACACAGTTCAAGAGGTTAAGAATTATTTATCAAAAAAAGGTATTAATGTGAGAATTACATAATGACTGACATATTAAAAAAATTAAATTCTGTGATAAATGAAAGAAAAAATGAAAACGCTAAAGAATCATATGTAGCTTCCTTATGTGAAAAGGGCCTTGACCACACATGTAATAAAGTAAAAGAAGAATCAAATGAACTAATTAATGCATTAAAAAATGAAAACAATGAAAGAATTATATCTGAAGCCGCAGACTTATGGTTTCACAGCTTAGTAGCATTATCTATGAAAAACCTTTCTTCAAATGATATATTGATAGAATTAGAAAAAAGATTTGGTGTGTCTGGAATTACAGAAAAAAATAGTAGAAACGATGGATAATATAGGAGTATAAAAATGGCTGGAATAAGCATATGGTCATTGTTATTGATTTTAGCAATTGTTCTTTTGCTTTTTGGTACAAAAAAGCTTAGAAACATTGGTGGTGATCTTGGTGGCGCCATAAAAAATTTTAAGAAATCAGTTGGCAATGAAAAGTCAGATAAAAAATAAATTAAGGTAACAGCTAATGTTTGATTTTGGATTTTGGGAGCTTGCACTTGTTCTTATTATAAGCCTAATAGTTTTAGGTCCAGAAAGACTTCCTATATTTGCTTCTCAACTTGGTTCATGGTTAAAAAAAATAAAAGATTTCGCAAACAATGTTAAAACAAACATTGAAAATGAATCAAGAATGAGTGATTTAAAAAAAATTATTGACGAACAAAAAGAAGAGCTATCTGAAATTAAAAACACTATTGATTCAGATGAAAAATAATAATAACTCACTTGTAGCACATCTTTTAGAGCTTAGAAATAGATTACTTATTATTATAATTTCAATTATAGTGTGCGCTATTGCGTTAAGTCCTTTTGCTAATATAATATATAATTTTCTAGCTTTACCATTATTAAATGTTTTGCCTGATGGCTCTAACATGATAGCTGTTGACGTAACCTCACCATTTTTAGCTCCATTTAAATTAATATTAGTTCTATCTGTAGCGATTACATTTCCTATTACTATATATAATTTCTGGGCTTTTGTAGCCCCGGGTCTTTACAAAAATGAAAAAAAATTTGTAGCTCCTATACTTATTTCTAGTACTCTGTTGTTTTATTTAGGAATTATTTTTGCTTATTATATTGTTTTTCCTTTAGTATTTAATTTTTTTACTAGTATTGCTCCTCAAGGCGTAGAAATTTCAACAGATATTAGCAGTTTTCTAAATTTTGTTATTAAAATATTTTTTGCTTTTGGTCTTGCCTTTGAAGTACCAATTATTACTTTAATGATAATTTTATTTGGTATTAGCGATGTCAAATCCCTTTCTAAAAAAAGACCTTACGTAATTGTAACTGCTATATTATTAGCTATCCCTATATGGCTACTTTTCGAGGTTGGTCTTTTGCTCGCTTATTTGATAACAAAAAATAAAAATAAAGGTAAGTCAAACGCTAATGAATTTGATAAAATTGATGATAATAACTAAATCTATAAAAATTTATGGAAAATAAAAATATCAATAGAGCCATGCTTATTATTCTTGACGGCGTAGGAGTGGGCCCAAAAGGAGAAAATAATGGCTGGTCTCTTGCAAATACCCCTAACATTGATTTGCTGCTTAAAGATTACCCTTCAACTGTAATAGAAGCTTCTGGAGAAAGCGTAGGACTTCCTCCCCATCAAATGGGAAATTCTGAAGTTGGTCATATGGTTATAGGCTGCGGAAGAATATTTAAGCAAGACTTAGTAATTATTAATGAAGCTATTGAAGATTCTAGCTTTTTTAAAAATGAAGCAATACTTAACGCGATACTCTCAGTAAAAAATAAAGATAATGATTTGCATTTATTAGGATTGGCATCGCTTGGTGGAGTTCACTCACATATTGATCATTTAGTTGCGATATTAAAAATGTGTAAATCGCATAGTGTTTCTCCGAAACTTCATCTTTTTTCTGACGGCAGAGATGCAGATCCAAAATCCGCTATTGATATTTTTGATAAACTTAACACAGAATTAGAAAAATATGGCGGAGAAATTTACACTATTTCGGGGCGCTACTATGCTATGGATAGAAACCAAAGATGGTGGAAAACACAGCTTGCTTGGGACTCCATAGTTAATAATAAAGGAGAAAAGGCTTCTGACTATAAAGATGCTATTAATAAATCATATAAAAAAAATATTTCAGATGAATTTTTATTACCAACTATACTTGATGGAGCCAAACCATTAAAAAAAAATGACTCTCTTTTATTTTTTAATTTTAGAAATGATAGAACAAGGCAAATTGCAAGAGCATTGAATGTTGAAAGATTTGATAATTTTATAAGAACAAATAACAACACGGCATATTCTATATCTACAATGACTGAGTATGATCCCTACTTATCTTGCCCTGTTGCTTTTAGAACAATTCCTCCAAAAACAACTATAGGAAGTATAGTTAGTAAAATGGGACTTAAGCAATTTCATTGCGCTGAAACAGAAAAATACCCTCATGTGACATACTTTATAAATGGAGGAAGAGAAGATCCTTATATTGGGGAGAAAAGAGTCTTGGTTCCATCGCCAAATGTACGTACTTATGATTTAAAACCAGAAATGAGTTGCCGCGAAGTAGGCGAAGAAGTTATTAGCGCTATAAAAAACACCGAATATAAACTTATAGTTGTTAATTTTGCAAATGGCGACATGGTAGGGCATACAGCTATCAAAGAAGCTATCGTTAAGGCTATGGAAGAACTTGATAATGTTTTAGGCGAAGTGGTGTGTGAAGCAATTGGAGCAAATGTTGCTACTTTAATAACAGCGGATCATGGAAATGTTGACGAAATATATAACCTAAAAACTGGCAAGCCAAATACACAACACTCAACAAATCCTGTGCCATGCATTGTTATAGATAATGGTAAAAATTGGAATATAGTAAAGGAAGGTGGTGGCCTTTCAAACATAGCACCCACGTTATTATCTTTAATGGGAATAAATAAACCTAGCGAAATGACTAGCGATAGTCTGATTAAAGAAATCTAATTAAAAACATCATCTGGTATTTGATTATTGCCAGCACTTTCTTTTGAAGTTGATTTATTCATATCATCAAAAACAATTGTACCGTCATCACTGGCATCTTCATCGTTTGAAAATTTTAATTTGTTTTCTTTGTTTTCAGTAATGTAATTATTATCTTCCTTTGTAAACTCAGGGATTTCCAATTTCCCGCTCAAATCTTTTCCAAGAGTTTTATTTGCGAGTTGCTTATGAAACGCTACTATTTCTTTAAATGTATCTAACGCATATTTAAAATTTAAACCTTTCTTTATTGGAATTAAAGCCTCGCCTTTATGCTTACTTAATCTTCCCAATACTTTATTATTTAAGACATTTGCATCATATGGATCTAAACCTTCCATCCCGCCAATTATTTCTGTTTTTACATTTCCTTTTACTAATATACTTCTAACCCCAAAAAACACTTTCTCTTTAAACTCTTTTTCAGAAACCTCTACTTCTGAAAGCTTAACTGTTGTCTTAACAACAGCGCAACCTTTCTTGTTAAAATCAGAGCCAGGCTTTGCCAATCCGTCACGAGCACACTCATATAAATCAAATATAAGTAAATCTCTGGCTAATTTAATATTTTGCGCTCCTAGTGCTGATTTAAAAAATACTTGCCTTTCAATCCGCATTTTTCTTATATATTCTTCATCTTGTTCGTCTGCGTATTCGTCACTAAATGATTTATAAATTTCTTCTGTATTATTATTTATAGATACTTCCTTTTCACTACATAAAGCGGTAACTTGCTCTGTAGTAAATCCTTTTTCTAAATAATAATTAATATCATCTTTGTTGCATTCTGCTTGAGCATCTAACTGCACAGATATAAGAATTATAAATATTCCTATAAAAGGTGAAATTATATTTTTTAACACTTTAATCATGAATTTACCCTATTATTCTTAAGCTTAGATGCTATTACAATCTTAGCACTTTGACTATAACTTTATATAAAAAAAACAGGCGCCATTACAGCGCCTGTTCATTATAACTACTCTAATATAAATATTAGAACATTGTTAACACACCAAATTGGATAATTTCAACTTGGTTATTTACAGTACCACTATGTAGAGCACTAATACCTGTTCCATATGAACCGTAGAGATCGTTTTCTACTTCGATATAAGAAATGTTTAGCTCAGTTGCATCACCTAACGCGTAGAAGATACCAAATAATGTAGTATCAGCACCTGTTTGAGATTTGTTATCTGTGCTTAAACCATGTGTAACTACATCTAGGTCATCAGCTTCTGCGTACATTGCACGGAAATCAATATTTCCACCTGGTGAAAATTTAGCAGATACTAAGAACGCATCACGATCAAATCTAACATCGTGATCAGCTGTACCACCGGCAAATACTGTTGAACTAAAACCGAAGTCTTGTAGAGCAGCACCTGGAGTAGTTGTGTTTTCAAATGTATATTCAACATTTTCAAACATAGCAGCTAAAGTTAAGCTTGCGCCATTACCTAAATCAGCAATGTAACGAGCAGCAATACGGTAAGATTCAGCATCTGAATCAGACATTGTTGCGCCGTCTAGTGTTGCAGCAGCCCACTCATCATGTTTCTGATAAGTTAAAGCACCCCAGAAAGGACCATCACTATAAGCGATACCCATAGAAATAATCGTAGGGTCTAATACTGCACTACCCCTTGCTGATGTATTATCTGATTGAAAGTCAGCATTTATAGCGATTCTATAGGAAACTTTTCCTGTAGAGCCCATATATTGCAGAATTTCTTCTTGACGTCTGTTAAAGCCTTGGTTGTAAATACCACCATACGCACTATAAGATGTAAATGTTTGTGAACCAAAATCTCCTAAGTTATAAAAGATTGTGTATGCACCAACAGAACCCATAATGTTTGTATGAGAAGCTGAACCAGCGTCATACCAAGGATCTACCCAACCAGCAACCATTTCGTTGTATGGTAGTAACCAGTTAGCGTACATAATTTCACCAAATGATCCTGAGATACCTACTTTTGAGTTTCTGTTACACCAACCACCTGTACCAGCATAGTCGTTCATGTATGTGAATGTTTCACAACGCCATGTCATTTTTAAACCTTCAATTCCAGTGTCAACGAAACCAAGAAAGCCGATGTTACCAGCGTTTCCATTTATCATAGTTCTATCTTGTTGCGCACCTGTCGTGCCAAGAGCTATGGTTGGGTTACCGCTTTCCACCATTTCAAAGGTATGATTTTGCCATCCGTAGATTGTAATTGGATCCCCGTAAGGTCCAACACCACCACCACCCCAGCCTGCGTTTGCAGTCATAGGAAGCATGGCCAATGCTCCGGCTAGCATACTTGCTAAGATTTTTATTTTCATTAGGACTCCTAATAATTGTCTTAATTATTTTAAGAGGGACATAAATCAAAAAAAATAAAATTTTCCCCCCACTTAAATGCCATTCACTTATTGTTATATCATTTTTACAAATAAAAAATGTAAAAATATAGACACTCCGTGTCCGTGGCATTTCCTGTATTACTACAGGATGCACTAATATTGACTGTTCTTAGCTACCAAGTCAATAAAAAAACCCTATTTTTACTAGTTATTAGGGTTAAAAATGTGAAGGAAATCAAGCATATATAAGCATTTACTTATTTAGCTTATTGGAAATTCCTTTATTTTAATTTTAGTATGAATTCATTAATTAATGAATAAATCTAATAAAAACAATACATTAAATCACTTATGGAAAATTAATTAATTTATATTTTATTAACTATTCTTTATATTATGTGTTAAACATGTATTATTACTTTTTTAATTTTTTAATTACGATGAAATCTATTTTTAAAATATTTTCAATAATTTCCCTATTATTTTTAATCGGATGCAGCCTTTCTATGCCAGAATTTGGCGAGGTAGAACTTAATGAATCTGACTATAAAAAAGTATTAGAAAAAAGTTACGATGGCTACGAATTACGCAGGGGCAATAAAAAACAAAACCAACAAATTAATGGAAACTGATTATGACCAAAGAAAGTCTAAAAAAGATTGGGTAACTTTTAAAGTTACAATCACCCCAAGTGGTAAAAATAATGTAATTAAAATTACAGCAGAATGTGCAAAATCTTGCATGGGCTTTATAGATAAAGAATATTTTGCTTTTAACTCTTACTTAAAGAATCATCTTTTAGCTTATAGAAATGGCATTATAGGTTATGAAGAAACACAAACAAATGTTAGCATTATTAAGGAATACCCAGATGAAATAAATTTAGGATCTGATCTATCTGATGACATAAAAGGTTCTGCCTTAGATAACATTGATGTAAGTGAAATTAACGATAAAAAGAAAAGGTATGTTGGGAAAGTTGCCGAGAGCCTTATTGATGAATACTCTTGTAATAAATCTAGCGAAATAAATTTAATAAAGAAAAAAGGAAAAAGAGAAATCTACGAAGTAAATTGCATTCAAAAAGTTAAAAGAATGATTTTTGATTGCTCACCAGATGGTTGCGAAGTTCTTAAATGAATAATTATATAAAATTTCTATCATTTAAAGTAGCTGTACAAAATAACTTTGGTTAAGGCTTACTTCTTCTGCTGCTTAACCAATCAATAATAGGCTCAAAATAAGTTCTATCAACTTCTGTCATTGCGGGGCCCATCTCATAAATACCCAGGCCTTTCTCTGCCGCTCGTATATAATTTTGGCTATCCCTTACCATTGTTAAAAAAGGTATTTTTTGCCTTTCTAGAAAATCATCAAGCTCCCAATATATATTGGTATAATCTCTACCTCTATTAGCAACTAAAGCAAGCTTAGCTTTTTTATTCACAACCCTTGAATGTAGCTTAATATTTTTAATAAAATCACTTGCTGCTCTCATGTCTATCGGGGATGGTAAAACGGGAATAATTACGCTTTCAGCCATATTTAAAACTTTTGTTAATTCTGCTCCCTTAAGTCCTGCCGGAGCGTCAATTATTTTATAATCAACCCCTCTTTTAACTTTTACCCCATGGCCTTTAATTCCAATTATCGGTGGTTTTGCTGATGAACGTGATTTTAGCCAGCCAATGGAGCTCTGTTGGCTATCTAAATCTACTAGAGCAACTGATTTCCCAATTGATGCATAGAAACTTGCTAAATTTGTTGCAATAGTTGTTTTCCCTGAGCCACCTTTTGAATTTAATACTAATATTGATCTCATTCTGGTTACCAATTAGTTAAGCTTATATTCATATTATCATTATTTTTAAACATGTCTAACCCAGCGGAAAACCGCAGATTGTAACAGGACACCAACTTAACAAATATCATAAACCGACACTACAGGAGCATGGTCGGAAGGGCGCTGATTCTTTCTTGGGGTAGCATCTATAAAGCTAGAGATGCATTTTTCTTTTAAGGAATTATTGGCTAGCATCAAATCTATTCTTAGGCCATGATTTCTTCTAAATGCACCAAAACGATAGTCCCACCAACTATACAGATCTTTTTCCTGTGAAAATAATCTAAAGCAATCACTGAAACCTAAATCCAAAAATTCTTTAAACATATTTCTTTCTTTTTTGCTGCACAATATTTTATCTTTCCAGGCGTCTGGCGCGTAAACATCATTATCCTCAGGAGCTATATTAAAATCTCCTAAAACAACATAATATTTAGTTTTATTTAAATCATTTTTTAAGTATTTCTTTACATTTTTTAGCCAAGATAATTTATAATTATACTTTTCCGAATCTACTTCCTGACCATTTACAACGTACAAATTTAAAACGGATAGCTCTTTACCGTATCTGGTTAATAAAAATCTTTTTTCATCTTGCTCTTCCCCGTTTATTAACTTAACGCATTCTGTTGAAGCCTTTTTGCTAATTGTTGTTACACCATTATAAGTTTTTTGACCAATAAAATCACAGTAAAATCCAGCATTTATAATTTCATCAAGTGGAAAAGAATGATCTTCAACCTTCGTTTCTTGTATTCCTAAAATATCAACATCAGTTTCTTTTAACCAGTCAAGCACTTGTGGCATTCTTACTCTTAAAGAATTAACATTCCAAGAAGCAATTTTCATTTTAACCCCAAGCTATCTAATAAAGGCTCTATTTTCGGCTCTCTGCCCCTAAATTCAATAAAAAGTTCTAACGCAGGTTTTGAACCTCCAGTTTCTAAAATTTTTTTCATAAATTTTTCTCCAACTTTTCTATCAACTAATTTTTTTTCTTTAAAAGCCATAAACGCATCTGCGGACAAAACTTCTGCCCATTTATAACTATAATAACCAGCTGCATATCCACCAGAAAAAATATGAGCAAAACTATTTTGGAATTTATTGTTTTTATGTGCTGGCAACAAAGCGGTATCCTTTCTTACATCTTGTAAAATTAAATCAGCTAAGCCTAATTTATTTTCTTTATCATTCATATGAAGTAAAAAATCAAAGAGTGAAAATTCAATTTGCCGCAAAAGCGCTAAGCCCGTATTGTAATTTTTAGTAGCAAGAAGTTTTTTAAACAATACATCAGGTAATTTTTTATTCGTCTTGTAATGAAAAGCAAAAGTGTCAAGAACATCCTTTTCCCAACACCAATTCTCCATAAACTGACTTGGCAGCTCAACAGCATCCCACTCCACGCCAGAAATTCCAGAAATGCCTGCGTAATTAATTTTTGTTAACATGTGTTGCAATCCATGACCAAATTCATGAAATAAAGTTTCAACATCATAGTGTGTAAAAAATGCTGGGCTGTTTTTTGTTGGGGGGCTAGAATTACAAGTTATAAATGCTGCTGGCAACTGAATAGATCCGTTCAGCTTGGATCTTCTTTGAGTGCACTCGTCCATCCAGGCGCCGCCTCGCTTGTTTTGTCTTGCATAAAGATCGAGATAAAATTTCCCTCTTAAATTTTTATTTTTATCATATATTTCATATAAGCGAACATCTGAATGCCAAACTTCTTTGGTTTTTTTAATTTTGACGTTAATACCATAAAGTGATTTTACTAATCTAAATAAACCATCAATTACATTTTCAACAGGAAAATATTTTTTTAGCTCTTCTTGAGAAACACCAAAATTTTCTTCTTTATATTTTTCTGAAACATAAGCAAGATCCCAGGGGCTTATATTTTTTATTTTTAATTTTTCCTTTGCATAATTATTTAATACTTGCATTTCTTTTTTTGATTTTTTTAGTGCTTTAATTTTTAAATTATTTAAAAAACTTATAACTTCTTTTGAGGATTTTGCCATTTTTGTTTCCAATGAATACTCTGCATAATTTTTATAACCTAATATTTTTGACATTGTTTGCCTTAAACTAAGTATTTGTTCAATTAGCTTTGTGTTGTCCCATCCTCTACTTATAGGAAATTTATTAGATGCTCTACTCATGTATGCTAAATAAAAAGTTTTCCTTAATTGCTGGTTATTCGCAAACATCATAATTGCCATATAACTTGGTTGCTCAAGTGTTAGCGTATATCCAGTCTGGCCTCTACTAGAGGCTACTTCAGAAGCAATTTCTAAAGCATTATTTGGCAAGCCACTTAAAGAATTTTTGGTTTTAAAGTTTTTCGTCCAAGCATTTGTAGAATCTAGTATATTTTGCTCGAACTTGGATTCAAAGTTTGCTAATTTTTCTTGGCAATCTCTAAATAATTTTCTTTCTTTGGCGCCTAAGTGCACGCCTGAAAGTTTAAAGCCTATTAAAGTATCAGAAATTAATTTAATCTGATGAGGATTTAATTTTTTTTTATTTTCTATAAAATATCTTTCATATTGAAAAAAAAGTTTTTTATTTTGCCCAATTTTACTGTAATGCGAGGTTAACAATTTTAAACTTTTTTCATATTGCGATCTTATTTTAGGCTCGTTCATAACAGAATTTAAATGTCTTATGGGGGCCCAGACTTTTGAAATTTTATCATCCGACTCTTCTAAAATATAAACAAAATTATTCCATGTTAAATTTTTTAAATTTTCTATTTTTTTTATAATTTTTTTATTTTCATCTATTAAGTGCTTTATTGCGGGATACATATCTTTTTTTTGTATCCTAGCAAATGAAGGCAAGCCCGCCGCCTTCAAAAGAGTATTGTTGTTATTCATTTTTCTTATTTGCCTTATTCTTTTAAAATTCTATATGTCTATATTTACGGCATATAAAGCTCTTTCTTCTATAAAAGCTTTTCTTGGGCTGACGTTGTCCCCCATTAAATCCTCAAAAGTTTTTTCTGCTTCTGCCCTATCTTCTTCCTTCATTTGAACTAATGTTCTAGCCTCTGGGTCCATTGTTGTTTCCCATAATTGTTCTGGGTTCATCTCCCCGAGCCCCTTATACCTTTGAATAGAGTATCCCTTCTTAGCTTCGGCTATTATCCATTTAAAAGCTTCCAAGAAATCATGGTCATGGATCTGTATTACTTTATCCTGCTTCGTCAAATAAGCATCGCTTTTTAGTATATCTTTTGCCGCAAGAACATAATCATTATAATTTTTGTAATCTTTCGAAGCAAAAACTCCTAAACTTATGTTATGTTTTTTATTTAAACCTGATTCTTCATAACTAATCTCAAATACGACTGGTTTTTCTTTTTGGCCATGGGCTATATTCGTGGATATTTTGGTATTTTTGCTAGACAAAACATCACACCATTGTTTAACTTTTTTAACATCACAATCAAAATCTGGCATATTTCCAAGCTCTAAAAGCTCTACAAACTGCTTGCCATATCTTTGGGTCATATTAAATTTTGCAGCTTCAGCTTTTTGGCAATGCTTAATTAATGTCTTTAACTTATTGATTTCAATAGTTTTTTTGCTCTTTTTGGAAGAATAAACATCAATGCCATCTAAACAATCTTTTGTTATATAAGATATTAGTTCATGGTCGTCTTTTATGTATTTTTCTGTTTTGCCTTTTTTAATTTTATAAAGTGGCGGTTGAGCAATGTAAACATTTCCTTTTTCAATAAGCTTTCTCATTTTACTATAGAAAAAAGTTAGCAATAATGTTCTTATGTGGGCGCCATCAACATCAGCATCGGTCATTATAATAACCCGGTGATATCTTAAAGACGCATAATCTTCTTCTGACATTTCTTTAGCGCTAAATCCACAACCAAGGGCTGTTGCTAGCTTTGATATTTCTTCAGAAGCAAAAACTTTTTCATCTCTTTGCTTTTGAACGTTTATAATCTTGCCTTTTAAAGGCAAAATTGCTTGGGTTCTTCTATCTCTGCCTTGTTTGGCAGAACCTCCAGCGGAATCACCCTCCACTAAAAATATTTCGCAAAGCGCTGGATCTTTTTCTTGGCAATCAGCAAGCTTTCCCGGCAAACCAGCAACATCCATTGCTTTCTTTCTGCGCGTCATTTCTCTAGCCTTTTTCGCGGCCTCTCTTGCTCTTGCTGCCTCACTTGCTTTTGCTAATATTTGTTTAGCATCTTTTGGGTTTTCTTCTAAAAATCTTTTCATGCTTTCTGTAGCAACAGACTCAACAATACCTTTTACTTCCGAAGAAACTAGTTTCGACTTTGTTTGAGAAGAAAATTTGGGGTCAGGCATTTTTACAGAAAGCACCGCTGTAATACCTTCTCTTGCGTCCTCGCCAGTTATGGCAATTTTATTCTTTTTTGATACAGCTTCTTGCTCTATATAATAATTTAATGCTCTAGTAAGGGCTCCTCTAAAGCCTGCAATATGAGTTCCGCCATCAGACTGAGGAATATTATTTGTATAACAATAAATATTCTCGCTGTAAGATCCTGTCCACTGAACAGCAATTTCCACACCAACGCCATCTTTGGAAGATGAAAAATATATTATATTTGTATTAATTTTTTCCTTTTTCTCATTTAAATTTTCAACAAAAGCCCTTATTCCGCCCTTATAAAAAAACTCTTCTGTTGTGTCTGTCCTGTGGTCAGATAAAACAATTTTTATACCAGAATTTAAAAATGAAAGCTCTCTAAGTCTTTTGGCGAGAATATTAAAATGAAATTCAATATCCGTAAAAATTTTTTTGCTAGGCATAAAGGTTACTTTGGTGCCGGTTTTCTTTGATTTTGCGCCCTTAATAAGCTTAGTCTTTGGGTCTCCCATAGAATATGTTTGATTGTAAACATTCCCGTCTCTTGAAATTTCTAATTCAAGTTTTTCAGATAAAGCGTTAACAACCGAAACACCTACGCCGTGCAATCCACCAGAAACCTTATAAGAATTATCATCAAATTTACCGCCAGCGTGTAAAACCGTCATAATAACTTCTGCAGCTGGCTTTTTTTCTTCTGGATGCATGTCTACGGGTATGCCGCGACCATCATCCGTTACGGTCACAGAATTATCTACATTAATTTCAACTGTTATTTCTTTACAATGCCCAGCTAAAGCCTCGTCTATAGAATTATCTACAACCTCAAAAACCATATGATGAAGGCCAGTTCCGTCGTCTGTGTCCCCTATATACATCCCAGGTCTTTTTCTTACAGCCTCTAACCCTTTTAGTACTTTAATATTAGAAGAATCATATTTTGTCATTGCGTTATCTCTCCATGTTCCACGTGAAACAACCCGGCATTTATTTCACATAATATCTCTGCTAAAACAGAATCGTTAAGAGCAGTTAAAAAAATTTGAGACCCAGTCTCAAAAAGCCTTTCTAGTATTCTTTCTTGTATTTCTAATGTTAGCTCAGCCGACAAGTCATCAACAAGAATTATGCTTGGAAAACCTTTCTTGTCAAAAAAATCCTTAGACTGTGATAATAGCATAATATTCGCGATTATCTTCTGCTGTCCTCTTGAAGATATTTTTTGGGCTTCTTTGTTTTTAAGTAATATTTTTATATCGGCGTTTTGTGGACCACAGCCCGTAAAACCTTTCTCCTGATCTGTTGTTTTTTTGCTTTCTAGAGCTTCTATAAAAGGCTTTTCTTTTTCCCAACCTTTTTCATAAGCAAGAACAATCTCTAAATCTGGCATTATAAGTTTTTGAGTTTCTTCGATATGTTTTTTTAACCCCTCAACATAATTTTCTCTTAACAACGATATTCTTTCCCCAAGCGGCGCAAGCTGCTTCATCCAAGCGTCAGCCTCTGGGTCGCGCATTTTCAGCGCTTCGTTTCTTTGGCGCAATATTTTCACATATTTGGACCATTCGTTTTTATAGCTATGTTCCACGTGGAACAAACCCCAATCAATAAACGCTCGCCGTTCGCTAGGGGGACCCTCAATAAGCCCATGACTGTTTGGGTGTATTGTCTGCACAGCAAGCTGCTCTGCTAGTCTGGATTGCCTATTTTCTTCTTTTCCGTCGACCAATATTTTTGTTTTGTTTTGTTTTTTTTCGATTTCAAGCTTTTTGTTAGATTCGCCTAAAGTTCCGCCTATATAAAGGCTTGTTCCGCCATGCTGAATAAGGTCTTCGCTTTTATTTGTCCTAAAGCTTCTTCCTCTAGAAAGAATATCAATCGCTTCTAGCAGCGTTGTTTTCCCGGCCGCGTTTTCGCCTATTATAACGTTTGTTCTGTTGTTTAGCTGAAGGTTTGCTTCTCTGATGTTTCTCAGGTTTCTTAAAGAAAGCTTGTCTAATAGCATCTTACAATCTCAGCGGCATTACCACATAATTTGAAGCATCGTCGTTTTCTGGCTTTAATAATGCGCTGCTGTTTGAATCTTTTAAGAAAATTTGAACATTTTTTGTTTTTATGACGCCCAGCACATCCAGCAAATAATTCACATTAAAACCAACTTCTATTTCTTCGCCATCATAAATCGCTTTTATGTCGTCTGACGCCTCTTCCTTCTCAGGGTTGTTTGCGCTAACTTTAAGCTCATTGTTGCTAAAACTCAGCCTTACCCCTTTAAATCTGTCATTTGACAAAATTGACACTCTTGCCAAGGCCTCTTTAAACTCTTTAGAATCAAGAACTATTCGTTTGTCAGAGTTTGCAGGAATAACTTTTTCATAGTCTGGAAATTTTCCATCGACAAGTTTCGTTATTGCTTCTGTGTTGTTGCCGCTTATTTTTAAATGGTTTTTTGAAATAACCCCGCTCATAACGATATTTTCGTCTTCGATTTGTTTAATTATTTCACTAATTCCTTTTCTGGGAATAATGACGCTTGTGCTTTCCTGTATGTTTGTTTCTGCTTTTATTTCTGTTTTTGCCAGTCTGTGTCCGTCTGTTGCAACACCGAAAACAGCGCTTTTTGACAAACCAAAAAACAAACCATTAAGGTAGTACCTAACATCTTGCTGGGCCATAGCAAAGGATGTTTTTTCTACCACCTCTTTCAGCTCGTTTGATTTTATTGAAAAATTTTGACACTCTTCATCGCTAACCTCCATCAAAGGAAATGTTTTTGCGTCAAGTGCCGACAATATAAACCTGCTCTTTCTTGATTTTATTTGAAGCTTTCCTTTTTCTATTTTTTCAATTTCAAGAATCGCGTCATCTGGAAGCCCGTTACCAATGTCGTATAATTTTTTTCCTGGGATCGTAATATTTTCTTTAAGCTCGGACTCTTTTTCCAATATTATTTTTGATGAAAGCTGAACCTCAAGATCTGAAGCAATCACCACGCACTGATTATCGTTCACCCTAAAAAGAATATGGTTTAAAATAGGAATCGTTGGTTTATTATCAACGGCCCCTATTATTTTTTTTAATGCTTTTATTAAATTTTCTTTAGTTATTATTAATTTCATATTTATATATATAGTTATTATTAGTAAGCCGTTTTTCTGTTTATATCGGTAAAACAGCAATTTAAAACAATTATTTACAGCATTATTAACTTGTTAGTATTTTTTATTTTGCTGTTATTAGTTTTGTTAAAAAGAAAATATACATTTTTATTATAGAAATATATACAAGTTTTCAACAAACCCGTTAGGTGCTTAGTCGCCTCCTTAGGTTAATTAAATCATCTTTAATTTTGTTGTCAGTTATGCAAATTTCTACAATTTTCTTGCACGCATGCAAAACTGTTGTGTGGTCTCTTCCGCCGAAAGCGTCCCCAATTTCAGGCAAGCTGTGATTTGTTAGTTCTTTGGCCAAGGACATTGCCAGTTGTCTTGGTCTTGCTAAAGAGCGGTTTCTTTTTGGCGACAATAAATCAGAAATTCTAATTTTATAATAATCGGCAACTGTTTTTTGAATGTTGTCTATTGAGACCAACTTGTTTTGAAGCGTGATAAGGTCGTGTAAGGCCTCTTTTGCAAAAGCTATGGTTATCTCTTTTCCTGTAAATTGAGAATTGGCAATAACTCGTCTTAGCGCTCCTTCTAACTCTCTTACATTTGACTGAATGCATTTTGCTATAAAGAAGGCCACGTCTGTTTCTAGGTTTGTTCCTATAGACGATGCTTTTTTCTGAAGAATAGCTACTCTAGTTTCAAGCTCAGGAGGCTCAATCGCCTGCGTTAGCCCCCAGCCAAAACGAGATTTTAGTCTTTCGTCCAGCCCGTTAACCTCTTTTGGGTATCTGTCGCAAGTTAAAACAATCTGGCACTTTCCTTCGAGTAGCGCGTTAAAGGTGTGAAAAAATTCCTCTTGAGATCTTTCTTTGCCCGCAAAAAACTGAATATCATCAATAAGCAGAGCATCTGCCGACCTATAGAACTTCTTAAAAGCATCAATTTTATTATGTTGTAAAGCATACACCATATCACCAACAAATTTTTCTGAATGCAAATATAATATTTTGGCTTTATCGTTTTGTTTTATTATGTTGTTTCCTATGGCGTGCATTAAATGAGTTTTTCCAAGACCTACCCCGCCATAAATAAAAAAAGGATTATAATTTTTCCCCGGGTTTTTAGATACCTGTAAGGCAGCAGCGTTTGCTAGTTGATTTGATTTTCCTACAACAAAGTTGTCAAAAGAAAAGTCCGATGAAAATTTTACCTCTTCCCTAAAAGAGTCTTTCTTATTTTCTTGGATAACGGGGGTATCATCTTCTATTTTCTGTGAAATTCCGCCAACTTCAAAGTAAAAGCTGTATTTAGAGTTTTCTAGCTTTTTTGTCAAATATTCGCTAAGGTTTTTGTTTGCCCAGTCTGCCGCATATGGGTTGGGCGCAAATATCTTGAGAGTGTTGTTTTCTGTAACGGCTTGCAGTGGACGAACCCAGGTATTAAACTGCTGCTCATCGAAACTTGTTTGTAGGTCCACAAGACATTCTTCCCAAAATTCTGACTGCATTTTTGTCTCTCCACTAGTGTAGTATATTTTTAAAATTCCTATTTATATTATACTTATCCACAGAAGAAATAAATCAACAAATCTGTGTAAAAATTGTGGATAAGTTATGTAAAAATTTATGATAAAGTATTTATTGACAAATATGCCCGAGGAACGTAATGTCGCGGGCAGAAGACAAAGGACTTAATAATGAAAAGAACATATCAGCCAAGTAAAATTAAAAGAAAAAGAACTCACGGATTTAGGTCTAGAATGAGCACTGTGGGCGGAAGAGCGGTTATTAATTCAAGAAGAGCAAAGGGAAGAAAGCGTCTTTCAGCTTAATGTCTGCGAACACTAATGGGTTTCATGCCAAAACAATGCGACTTAACAGCCCGCAAGACTTCAAAAGATGCTTTTTAAAAGGCGAAAGAATTAAAAACGAAGTTTTTGTTCTCCACTATATTGACAATGGAGGCCTTTGCGCAAGACTAGGTGTTAACGTAGCTAAAAAAAAGATAAAGAATGCTGTAGACCGAAATAAAATAAAAAGAGCGGCGCGAGAGGCTTTTAGAAGAGCTCACTTAAAGAACCTAGATGTGGTTTTAATATTAAAAAATGAAAATAATTATGACCCAAATAATTGTTTCTTATTGGTTAATGAGGTTTTTAACGATTTAAAGAAAAAATGAAATATTTATTAATAAAAACAATAAAAACTTACCAATTAGTTTTAAGCCAATTTATTGGCCAGCACTGTAGGTTTACTCCAAGTTGTTCTAATTATGCTTTAAAAGCAATAGAGATTCATGGCCCAATCAACGGAACTTTACTCATAACTAGAAGGTTGTGTCGTTGCCACCCCTGGGCAAATGGCGGAATAGATGAGGTCCCAAAAATAAATGAATAACCGTTTATTATTATACGCAGCTTTTTCGTTGGTGCTTTTTATGATTTGGCAGCAATGGAAGATTGAGCAGATCCCCCCAACAGAAATCACATCAGCAGGGCAAAAAGACGAGAGGATAATCGAAGATCTTCCTGAAGAAGAGGCCTTTATTGCTGAGCCGAAAAGCATAGAAAAAACTAAGCCAGCCCAAGTTAAAAACATAGATGAAAATATTGTTTTGTATAATGAAGATATAAAAATTACGGTTGGTCTTTTGGGCGGGTCAATCAAAAGAACAGAGTTATTAAATTATTTTAAAACCATTTCTGAGAATAGCGAAAATATAAAGCTCTTAGATTTTACAGATGAATATTATGTTGCTCAATCTGGTTTGTTGCACGATAAAAAATCTACAAACAAAGAATTAAAAAGCTTGGCACCAAATCACCATGAGTTATTTTCTGTAAAAAGTAAAAATAATCAGAGCTTGGTTTTAGAGTGGGAAAATAAAGGCGCAAAAATTAAGGTTTTGAAAAAAATATATTTAGATAAATCTGGTTATATAGTGCATGTAAAAAATACTGTTATAAATAATTCTAACAGAGCCTGGATAGGCAGACAATATAGGCAAATTAGAAGGCAGAGTAATGGGGAAGGAAGGTCTTGGGTTGCCCCAACTTTTACTGGAGGAGCTTATTATGACGAGGCTTATAACAAAATTTCATATGAAGAAATTTCAGAGGAAAAACCAAAATTTAATGTTATAAATGGTTGGGTTGCAATGATGGAGCACTATTTTGTTTCTTCTTGGGTATTTTCTGGGAATAAAACAAATTTATTTTATACAAAAGAAATTTTGGTTGATGATGTTAGAAATGATTACATAATAGGAGCTCGGTCAGAGTCAGTGTTGATTCAGCCAAATGAAAAGGGAGAGCTAAGCTCAAAGCTTTATGTTGGTCCCAAGTTACAAATAGAATTAGAAAAGATAGCACCAGGTTTAGAATTAACTATTGATTATGGTGTCTTAACTTTTCTTTCTAAGCCGCTTTTTTGGTTGCTTAATAAGATACATACAATTGTAGGTAATTGGGGATGGTCGATTATTTTACTTACGCTCATAATAAAACTTGTCTTCTATAAGCTTTCAGAAACAAGCTATAGATCTATGGCCAAAATGAAGAAGTTTTCTCCAAAAATACAATCAATAAAAGAAAGGTTTGGGGACGATAGGCAAAAAATGAATCAGGCGATGATGGCAATGTATCGCGAAGAAAAAATAAATCCACTCGGCGGGTGCTGGCCAATATTAATTCAAATCCCTGTTTTTATAGCTTTATACTGGGTTTTATTAGAAAGTGTTGAGTTAAGACATGCTGATTTTATTTTTTGGATAAATGATCTGTCAGCAAAAGACCCATATTTCGTTCTTCCGTTAATTATGGGCGCCTCGATGTTCTTTCAACAAAAACTTAATCCTGCGCCGCCAGACCCTGTGCAGGCAAAAGTAATGCAAATGTTGCCAATAATTTTTACCGCATTTTTTGCTTTTTTTCCTTCGGGCCTAGTTCTCTACTGGGTTGTTAATAATTTGCTATCTATTGCTCAGCAATGGAAAATAACAAAATCAATATCATCTACCTAAAGTTATAATGAACTGTGAAGATATAATTGTAAACCTAGCAACACCGATGGG
>LWDU01040283.1_pt1 | contig 19503 bp, 20 predicted proteins | sample 727161 | NCBI WGS metagenome assembly LWDU01 (sample SAMN04566230, study PRJNA314399) | hydrothermal vent metagenome | isolation source: deep sea hydrothermal plume seawater | place: Mexico: Gulf of California, Guaymas Basin | collected 2004-07-11
GGGGAATGCTCTCCGGCCTTTTTGATCATCCGCTTTATGGCGCGCAATGGGCCGCCCCATGATTAGCGAAAAAGGCATTTACATCATCATATGTATGACGCTGGAAGCTATATTGCATATCCGTGCCTTCCAGATATGTCTTGATCCCTTGCGCAAGCGCACAGCTTTCCTGCTCCACCGCCTCTATATTTGCGATCTCGTTAAACGAAATGGCGCTCAGCCCGCCAGCACCTGCACCACCAAACGCAACAGAACTGTATGTGCTAAAGCGCTTTTCAGCCATATTCTGTGAAAAATCATAAACCAAAGTCGTCGTATCTGATTTATGAGAAAAACTATTAGAACCACTCATCTCCAGCGTGCCACCTTCAAAATCAGTGCGCGTCACATCTAAAAGGTCGTAATAAGCCGCGCGCTGCAGCTCTTCTGCTGTAGGTTCTGCCTCACCAGCAAAATCATTAACAACTGCAGCACCAAATGCAATGGCAGCCACAGCAGCCAAACCTAAAGCGATGGGCGTCAAAACACTCGTCTTTTCTTCTTCGCGTTCCATAGACTCGCCCGAAGCATACAAACCATTACCTGGCTTCATGATTATTCTCCTTATATTTGAAATCGCAACACCTTTACCATAATGCAAACAGTTATGCAAAAAAGAACCGCAAATCTCTTCGCGGCTCATATCCTGCAAAACACCTAATGACTTACTAGACTTTAAGTGCTGCTATAATTTTCGCGGCTTCTTTCACAGGAATGTCGGTTTCAGGAAAACTGAAATCACTGCCATAACCTTTATCTTCCCGCGCCTCAAACGCCTGCAACCTATCCATAGCCTCAGACAGTGAAAGCCCTCGGTCAGCTTCATCGGCGAACATATCACGAATAAAGCCCGGCATGATTGATCCCATTGGCTCCATACCTGTATTAACAAGCTCGCGGCGAATAGTCATCGTGCCGTCACGCTTGGCAACCGCAACCATGCGGCGATTTACAGACCCTAGTGCGGGCCCGTAATCTGCAGCAGACTCGCGGAAAAATTCAGTACTAATGCGTCGGCCACGCAGTGAATAAGGTAAACGTTCTTCTTGTAATAATTCTGACATAGCTATCTCCCGTTAATGCAAAACACAAATTACCATAACCAATATGAATACGCAAAAAAAGAACCGGGCGAACCCAGCTCTTTCTCGTATATCAATATTGGTGGGATGGCTTACATCATGCCGCCCATACCACCCATGCCGCCCATGGCGCCCATATCAGGCATGCCTGCGCCGCCTTTTTCATCAGCAACTTCTGTGATCATGGCTTCTGTTGTAATCAACAGGCCTGCAACAGAGGATGCGTCAACAAGAGCTGTACGAACAACTTTAACAGGGTCAATGATACCGGCTTTCACCATGTTCACGTATTCACCTGTTTGTGCGTTGAAGCCGAAATCCATGTCTTTCTGATCAATCAGCTTGCCCACAACTACAGAACCTTCTGTACCCGCATTTTCAGCAATCTGACGAACAGGAGCCTGGATAGCACGGCGAACGATATCAATACCAACTTGCTGGTCGTTGTTATCGCCTTTCAGGCCTTCCAGAGACTTCATTGCGTAAAGAAGAGCTGTACCGCCACCGGCGATAATACCTTCTTCAACAGCAGCGCGTGTTGCGTGCATCGCATCGTCAACGCGGTCTTTACGCTCTTTAACTTCAACTTCTGTTGCACCACCAACGCGGATAACAGCAACACCACCTGACAGTTTAGCCAGACGCTCTTGCAGTTTTTCTTTGTCGTAGTCAGAAGATGTGTTGTCGATTTGTGTACGGATTTGTGCGCAACGTGACTCGATGTCTTTCTTCGCGCCTGCACCGTCAACAACAGTTGTTTCGTCTTTCGTGATAGTCACTTTCTTCGCTGTACCCAGCATATCCAGTGTCACGCTTTCCAGCTTGATGCCCAGATCTTCAGAGATCACTTGACCGGCAGTCAGGATCGCCATGTCTTCCATCATCGCCTTACGACGATCACCAAAGCCAGGAGCCTTAACAGCAGCAACTTTCAGACCACCACGCAGCTTGTTAACAACCAGAGTTGCCAGCGCTTCGCCTTCAACGTCTTCTGCAACAATCAGCAGCGGACGGCTGCTTTGTACAACAGCTTCCAGAATTGGCAGCATAGATTGCAGGTTAGACAATTTGCCTTCGTGGTACAGAATGTATGGGTTTTCCATTTCACAAACCATCTTGTCAGCGTTTGTGATGAAGTATGGAGACAGGTAACCACGGTCAAACTGCATACCTTCAACAACATCCAGTTCAAAGCCCAGTGAAGACTTGGATTCTTCAACTGTGATAACGCCTTCGTTACCGACTTTTTCCATCGCTTCAGCAATTTTGCCGCCGATATCTTCATCACCGTTAGCAGAGATTGTACCAACTTGCTTGATCTCTTCAGTGCCTTTTACTTTCTTGCCACGCTTAACGATGTCAGCAACAGCAACTTCAACAGCTTTGTCGATACCGCGCTTCAGATCCATTGGGTTCATGCCAGCAGCAACAGCCTTAACACCTTCTTTAACGATAGCTTGTGTCAGAACAGTTGCAGTTGTTGTACCGTCACCCGCTGCGTCGTTCTGGCGCTTGGCAGCTTCAGCAGCCAGTTGAGCACCCATGTTTTCGAACTTGTCTTCCAGTTCGATTTCTTTTGCAACAGTTACACCGTCTTTTGTAATGCGAGGCGCACCAAAAGATTTGTCGATAACAACGTTACGGCCTTTAGGACCCAGTGTTACTTTCACGGCATCAGCCAGAATGTTTACACCACGCAGCATGCGATCACGTGCATCACCGTGGAATTTTACTTGTTTAGCAGTCATTAGATTTACCTTTCTTTCTAATTTTGCACTTCAATATTTCAGAGGTTGATGCAACTTACGCCGCTACCACACCCATGATGTCTGATTCTTTCATCACCAACAGCTCTTCGCCGTCCATAGTGATTTCTGTACCTGCCCACTTTGTGAACAGTACGCGGTCACCGGCTTTAACATCCAGAGGACGTACATCGCCGCTTCGCCTTCCATAGGCTTTTCTTGTGCTGAATCAGGAATGATAATCCCGCCAGCTGTTTTAGCGTCTTGTTCCAGACGACGGATCAATACACGATCATGTAATGGACGAAATTTCATAGTTTTCGACTCCTGCTAACTATTTGTTTAAACAACATTTTCCCGCCACACAGAGCCTATAATTAGCACTCTCCGCAGGGGAGTGCTAAAACAATTAGAGCACTGCGGAAAAAATTTCAAGGTTTTTCGGGAAGATTTTCTCAAAGAAGATATACGCCCGTAATATAGACTCATTAACGGTTTGCCAAGGATAAACTGCTACCATAATTTTTATGGGCAACATTATTATGATATAATGTGCATGTGAGTAATATAATAAGCAGGAGGTTTATTATATGGCCAATTTGGAAATGCAATTGATCAAAAGCTATCGGCTGACGACGGCGGAGATCTATTACCATCTTCCCGATTATCCCGAGCTGTTACAAAGCTATATCTGGCAAGAATACGACTACGCCCCGAAATTCCCCGTGCTTCACGGCTTTCTGGATTTCTGGACAAACAATATCGAAGGCAAAATCCATTCCGTCTATGTCGCAAAAAAAGAACTGGTATCAGCCGGTGACGCCCGATACGGACACCACGTCTTCACGCTTCAATAAAAGAATAGCTGCTTATTAAGTGCGGTGCTTTTCTGACAGGAATGTCAAAAGACCATACGACATGGCCGCAGTTGATAACATCCATATCGCTGTATCACCAACCGTGCGAAGCATATTAAAAATCATAATCTGTGCAGCATTAATCTGCTCCGCTTCGGGACCAAATACGATGCCGGATATAATATGGAACACCAAAATAACCGGCACAATGCTCATCAGCCATATACCGATCATGTAAAGTGACATGATAAAGCGGTTAATATCGCTCAAGAACAGTTTCATTGAACGGTTGAGAGCCGCAGGCAAATAAAGCCACAGCAAACGAAACGCCCATAACATCCCAGAGAACATCATGATCGCAAGAAAGATACTGCCAAAACTAGGCTCTGGCGGAACATCCGTCACTTGTTCCTGCGCTTGTATTGCGGCGGCCTGCATAGCACCGACAAAACCATCCACCAGATAGCGAGTCAAAACATATGTCAGCGTGCCAGCCATGACACCGCGCGCACGATGCGCCAATGTCACCATATCCGCATCCATATCCCCTGTCGGACGAAATGGCCAGCGATGCCCGTAATAAATCAAACGAATAAGATGCGATAACAGCCAGCCTTCCGCAAAATAGGACGGCAGCATGATCAAAACGCCTTTAAGAAATTCCGCTTCCCATCCATAGAGGGTGAGCAAAGACAAACAGATAAACTTGATCAGCATTGGCACCATAGCTAGGCGCAGCAGATACTGACGTTCTGCCCACACAACTTTATATGCCTTCATGGCTGGTTCTACGATATCAAGCTGGCTCATAACGACTCAAAATAGCACTGTTTAGAGCATAGTTCTATCGCGTTCGGGGAAAAAGACTTAGGCCACGCCCAGTTTTTCCTGCAAAGCACTTGATGATGTAGTGTACTGGAAACGTGCTGTTTTACCCTCGTTCACATAAGGATATGCAGCATGCGCCATCAACGCGGCCTCATGAAAACCTGATAGGATCAGCTTCTGTTTGCCGGGATATGTATTGATATCACCAATCGCAAAAATGCCCTTCTCGGATGTTTCAAACTTCTCCGTATCAACAGGGATCAGGTTCTTATCCATATTCAGGCCGAACTCGGCAATAGGACCAAGCTTCATCGTCAGACCATAAAACGCGAGTAAGTCATCGCAAGGCACATCAAAAGGCTCGCCCTCTTTAGGCTTGATCGTGATCGCATTAAGCTGACCATCTTCACCTTTAAGCTCTGCCACCTGCCCCATATGGAAGATCATTTTACCTTCGGCAACAGCCGTGCGCATTTTATTGACGCTATCAGGTGCAGCGCGGAATTCATCACGGCGATGAACCAATGTCATGGAGCGCACAATCGGCAACAACTCAAGTGTCCAATCAAGCGCGGAGTCACCACCACCTGAAATGACAACATTGCGGTCGCGGAATTTTTCTTTTTCACGCACAGCATAATATACAGACGTGCCTTCGTAATCTTCAATACCGGCCAAAGGCGGCTTCTTCGGCATAAACGAGCCGCCGCCTGCGGCGATCACAATCACAGGCGCTTCGATCGTCTCGCCTTGATCTGTAGTCATCTCCCAATTGCCATTCTCAAGCTTTGTCACGCCCGTAGCCATCTGACCTAAATGAAAAACGGGATCAAAAGGTTCGATCTGTTCCATCAGACGATCCACCAACTCCTGACCCATAATGGTCGGATAAGCAGGAATATCATAAATCGGCTTTTCAGGGTAAAGCTCTGCGCACTGGCCACCGGGCTTATCCAGAATATCAACCAGATGTGCCTTCATATCCAGCAACCCAAGCTCGAACACCGCAAAAAGCCCCACAGGGCCTGCGCCTACAATGATAACGTCTGTTTTATGCTTTTGAATATTTGTCATGGCCGTAATAAATGCTAGTTTCTACCCAGTTGTCAAATCAGTTTCATACATAAAGAATGTGGCGCGAATATGGAAGATAGAAAACCAATAATCATCTGGCTATTCACTTGCTGCTTCATGGTTTTTGCCATGGCAGTCATCGGCGCAATAACGCGCCTGACCGAGTCAGTCCTGTCCATTACCGAATGGAAACCGATTATGGGCACCATCCCGCCGCTAACTGAAGCCGCATGGCAACATGAATTTAATCTTTATCAGCAAACCAGCGAATTCCGCATCCAGCATTATTGGATGGAATTAGGCGATTTCAAAAACATCTATTTCTGGGAATGGTTCCACCGCTTATGGGGGCGTGCCATCGGTCTGGTTTACGCTTTACCCCTACTGTACTTCTTCATTCGCAAGCAGATTCCCAAAGGGTACGGCATTAAATTTATTGGCCTGCTAATACTGGGAGGCCTGCAAGGCGTGATTGGCTGGTGGATGGTCACCAGCGGTTTTGTTGATCGTGCCGATGTCAGCCATTATCGCCTCGCCATCCATTTGGGTATGGCTATATTATTATTCGGCCTTTTGTACTGGCTGGCGATGAATTTAAAGTACGAAAAACGCGTCAGCGACCTGCCCGTTTTCTGTGTACGTCGCCACGGATGGACATCTCTCGCACTGCTATCTATTACAATTTTATGGGGAGCCTTCGTCGCTGGTTCAAATGCAGGCGTCATCTACAATACGTGGCCGTTAATGGGCGGTCAAATCACCCCGCCAGAAACATTCAATATTTCCAGCATAATTGAACAGCAAGCATGGTTACAGTTTATACATAGATGGATTGCAATCGTAGCAGGCGGACTTATTCTCTCATTCGCCTATCGCGTAAAAGCATGGCCTTTGGCATTAATGGTCATCGCGCAGATTGGACTAGGCATCGCAACACTACTTACAGGTGTACACATACACGTAGCTGCGACCCATCAAGCAGGCGCCATAATTTTAACGGCGCTACTGCTCTCACAGTTGCACCGTTTTTATTACGTTCATCGATAATCGAAGATTTAACGAGCGTTAAACAGGCCCCATACCGGCAGGCCCAGCAGGCTTGCTGTGGTCATGGTCGGGACAATCCGCTGCCGCTGCTTGCGCCTGCTCTTTACGAGCCATACGATCTTTTTCAGCAGCTGCATGAGGGGTTTCTGATCCGCCATGCTCACAGCTACGCCTAAAGGAATCAGTACAGGCCCTACCTTCTTTCAGGTTTTTATTATGACTTTTAGTGGCCGCATTCTTCTCAGCACGCACGCGACGGTCATGCATCATCGAAGACAAAAAACCATTCGTCCAAACAGGGCGCCCCTGCATATCCTCAGCAGGATTATCAGGGTTAGGCGTTCTGATTTCGCTCAAACCTTTACAAAATCTTGGAGAACAGCCTTCGCAAACGCCGCCGGAACAACCTAGCTTGTCATGGAAAATTTGCTCAGCACGAGCTGTCAAACCGGCATCAATGCGACCCTTGCGCATAATATAAATCTGATTAGTCCAACCTTTTTGCAAGACAGCTTTTGCCACCATACGCTCGAGCTGTGCATCTGTAACCTCACGCTCGCCTGTCAGCGGATGCTTGCGGCCCTTACCGGCAAGTGACATATAATCACCGCGGTCAACAATACCGAGCTGACGGGAACGCCAGCGCCCCCAGAAAGTCTCGTCAAAATCACTACCAAACGCGCGAACACCTGCCGTAGGCCCGTCCTCGTCAGGTGACAGAGAACTTTTTGCGTTCTCAAGACGCTCATCAAAAGAAGCTTTAGCTGTGCGCTCCAGACGATCCAAATTCGCCTCTTCCTCTTCGCCCTCAGCCAGACCGGTCACCATGACTGTCTCGGCAGGCTCGGAATCATCAGCCTCTAACGCCTGTTCGTCTGCTTGATTCAACACTGCGTCTTCTTCAATTACGGGAGTTTCTTCAGTTGTCATTTCGTATTCGCCTTCACCACTGGCAGCCGGCCCGAACTCATCTTTGGGATCGTTAGGATGTTTGCCGTTGAAATCAAATGCCATGTCTACACACCTAAATCGCTATACATATATTATATAGTCGCTTTTTCTTGATTACCAATATTTTGCCATGAAAAAACCTTCAAATGCAAATTTGCTATCATGTTTTTTTTGTATATGATCACGACCAAGAACGTTTTTAACTGCAAAATTCAAGGATTTCCTCATGGAGATTATGAAGCCTTTCCGCAAACGCATAGATGACCTGGATGATCAGATCATAGATCTGCTGGTTCAGCGCACCGAAATCATCCGCGAAGTTGCTGATTTTAAATACAAAAACAACATACCCGCCGTACTGCAAGACCGCGTCGACGAAGTCCGCGAACGATGTGCCGCCCGTGCGGAACAACAAAATATGGATGCCGATACGATCAGAACCATGTACGCCGCTTTAATCAAATATAGCTGCGATCTTGAAGAAGAATTGATGGCAGAAAAAGCAGCAAACAGAAAATCGGCATAACCTTAAATGACAGACGCAGAACAGCAGCCCAAACAAGACCAAGGCGATATGCTGGCAGCCCGCAAAGCGGCGCTGCTGATGCTTGGCGAAATCCTGGATCGTAAACAGCCCTTAGATCAAGTGCTGGAGCAAACGCGCGAATTTACCGCGCTGCCGCAACGCGACCGCGGCTTTGTTCGTATGCTGGTCACAACGACGCTGCGCCGTCTGGGGCAAGTTGACGACTTCATCAATAAATCCCTTACGCAAGCAGAGCCGCTTCGTCCGCCTGCCCTGCGCAACTTATTGCGCCTTGGTGCCACGCAAATTGCTTTTATGAACGTACCTGATTACGCCATTGTCGACACGTCTGTACGTATTGCTGAAAAGAACAACCTCTCTCGCCAGAAAGGTCTGGTAAATGCCGTTTTACGCCGTATTGCCGACGAGCATAAAGATTGGGAGAAAAAACAAGACGCCGCCCGCATCAATACGCCGGAATGGCTGATGAAAATCTGGATCGAAGATTACGGCCTGCGTATCCAAGCCCATATGTCCGAAGCGCCGCTGGACATATCGGTCAAAAACCCTGAAGAGCTAAGCTATTGGGAAGGCACTCTAAACGGAACAAAACTCTCGACAGGCACGCTACGCCTTATGGATGGCGGACAAGTACAATACCTTCCGGGCTTTGATGATGGTATGTGGTGGGTACAAGATGCATCTGCCGCCCTGCCAGCCAAGCTTCTGGGCGATGTCGAGCATCACACAGTGATTGATATGTGCGCCGCCCCCGGTGGCAAAACAGCGCAGCTCGCTGCTATGGGCGCGAATGTTGTGGCTCTGGATCGCTCCACACGCCGCCTGAAACGACTAACCGAGAACATGAACCGTCTGCGCCTGAATAACCGTGTAAAGGTCGAAGCAGCTGACGCCTCTCACTGGCGTTGCAAACAGCCTCCTGAATATATTTTACTGGATGCGCCATGCTCTGCGACAGGCACAATCCGTCGCCATCCCGATGTAATGGTCTTAAAAAACCAGATCGATATGGAGCGTCTGGTCGGTATGCAACATAACTTGCTGATGAATGCCGCCGACATCATGGCCAAAGGTGGAACACTGATATACTGCACCTGTTCACTGCAAAAGGCAGAGGGCGAACACCAGATCGAGAACTTCTTGAACGCACGCAACGATATGGAACGCGTACCAATCAAGTCATCTGAAATCGGCGGCCTTGATATGCTGATTACATCACAAGGTGACGTGCGCGTCCTGCCATTCCACCTCGCACCGCATGGCGGCATGGACGGTTTCTTTATCAGCAGACTGGTAAAGCGATAATTATTTGACTTCCCGGCGCCCAGGCAATAATAGTTTGCCATAAACAAAATGCGCAAAAGGGAGACATTCATGAAGAAAGCTTTTATCGCCGCCATCACCGCGACAACACTCGCCACAGCAGCCGCCGCAGAAGATACACAACTTCAGCAAGACGAAGTATTCGAATGCCTGACAGATAGACTCGACCAAGAAATCGAAAAACTGCAAGACTTCGCCCAAAACTTTGCCGACACATTCGCTAATGCTCTAGGGGTAACAACAGAAACCTCAGTAGAAGCCGTTTACACCGAAGCAGACAAGATGGACTGGGTTGAAGAATGTAAGGGCGTCACAGGATCTGACAACAGCTGGAAAGCCGAGGGTATAAGAACATACGGCCATAGCGGCATTACTATTACCTTTGAATAATTCGTATTTAATAAGCTTTTAAATACTGCAAAAGGGGCACACGCCCCTTTTTATTTCATCATTCTTTAATTTTTCTACGTGTAATCGCGAATCAGATTTGTTATAAATAAGTTATACACAGCCTGAATACACAGGCAGTCTTCGTTACACGGAGATTCAACATACCCATTCCTGATTGAGCTTTTAATGACTTCAATATCTGACATCCGTATTGCGCCTTCGATTCTTTCCGCCGATTTTGCCGATTTGGGCAAAGAAGTTCAGGCGATCGATAAGGCAGGCGCAGATTATATTCACGTCGATGTTATGGACGGCCACTTTGTTCCCAATATTACAATCGGCCCGAACGTCGTAAAGGCCCTGCGTCCGCATTCGGCCAAAACGTTCGATGTGCACCTGATGATTTCTCCTGTCGACCCTTATATCGACGCCTTTGCCGACGCTGGCGCGGACATTATCACAGTGCATCCCGAAGCTGGCGCCCATGTTCATCGTACACTTCAATCCATCCGCGCACGCGGCCTAAAGGCAGGCATTTCTCTAAACCCCGCCACACCGATCGACATTGTTAAAAACGTTATCGATTTGTGTGATCTGGTTCTGATCATGACTGTAAATCCGGGCTTCGGCGGTCAAAGCTTTATTCCCCTCATCGATAAAATCCGCGATGCCAAAGCCATCATTGATACAGTCGATCACCCTGTTGATCTGCAAGTTGACGGCGGCATCACACCTGAAACAGCGCCAATAGCCAAAGCAGCTGGTGCAAATGTACTGGTCGCGGGCACAGCCGTGTTCAGAGACGGCCCCGATGGCTACGCGAAAAACATCAAGGCCATTCGGGAAGCATAAGCGCCATGAAGAGTAACGTACTAAAACATATTCGCCGCAAAGCCAGTGATCTGGCCTTCAACAACGCGTTATATAACTGGACGTTGCACCACAATATTCTGGGTGGATCACAGCCGCAAGGCTTTGTCACCATTCCAACTGATGGCTGGCCCGGTGACATGGAAAAAGGTCGCTGGCTGTGTGAAGGCACATTCACCTTAGGCGGCGAAACATTCGAAATCCCGAATAGTCATTGGTATTTAGAAGGCCTGTCGCAAGACTGGATGGCACATATCCACGGCTTCTCATGGCTACGTGACCTACGCGCCCTCGGCGGCGACCAAGCAAGACTGGCTGCCCGCGCCTTGATCGAAAGCTGGATAGACCACCATCACGGTTTTGATAAAGTCACATGGCAGAATGATTTCACAGGTGAGCGCCTGTCACACTGGATCGGCTGCTACGATTTCTTTGGTGCCAGTGCCGGTGAAGAGTTTCAGGATTTATTCTTCAACAGCCTGTCACGCCAAGCGCGTCACCTATGCCGCGCCCTTCCCGGCGACAGCACAGGCATCGCACAACTCAAAGCCATCAAAGGTCTGGCATATTGCGGCATAGCGTTAGAAGGCCGCGAGAGCTGGCTCGAAGTGGCGCTCGACCTGCTACAGGAAGAAACCAAAAAACAGATCCTGCCAGATGGCGGTCATATCACACGCTCTCCCGCGCAGCTCACCGAAGCTCTACAGATCTTTATCGATATCCGCTGTGCCTTAAAGGCAGCGCATTACCCTGTTCCGGGCCCGATGCAGCACACCATTGACCGCATGGCACAAGCGCTACGCTTTTTCCGCTACTCCGATAAAAAGCTATGCGTCTTCAACGGCGCCCAAGAGGGCGATATCAACTTTTTAGAAGCCGTACTTTCCAAATCAAACGCGCGCGGCAAAACACTGACGCGCCTTCCGCAAAGCGGTTACGAACGTCTTACTTTAGGGCGCAGCGTTATCATGATGGACACAGGCAGCCCGCCTGCTTATCCGCATGAACGCCACCACCATGCTGCACCACTGGCATTCGAATTCATCTACGGCAAAGAGCGTATTTTCACCTCCTGCGGTTCACACCCCCTTGATCCGACCTGGCAAGACTCATTGCGAGCCACAGCTGCCCATAACACACTCAGCATTGATCACAGAAATGCTGCCGAGATCCGTCACGATGGTCACTTCGGCCGCAAACACCGCAAGATGTCTGTCACACGTGAAGACACACATGACGCCTGCCTGATCGAAGCCACCCATGATGGCTACGTCTCGCTAAACGGCATCACGCATCGCCGACGCATTTATATGGGCGAGCAAGGCCACGACATTCGCGGCGAAGACACACTCTCCTGCTCTATCGGTGCTGGAAATCCTAAAGAAATCGCACTGCGATTCCACCTACATCCGCGCGTACTTGTTTCAATTATTCAAGACGGCACCGAAGCTTTGCTGCGCCTTCCGGGCGGTGCTGGCTGGCGCTTCCATTTCAGTGGCGGGGCGTTTGCATTGGAAAACAGCATCTATTTAGGCGAAGGTAGTCGTCCGCGTAAAACCAAACAATTGGTTCTATACGGCACAATGGAAAGCGATTTTGCCCGCATTAAATGGGGCCTACAGCGCGAAGGCCGCTAACAATCCTGCTGAATATTCCGCAAAATAAATTTGCTATAAAACATCCCACCTGATACGTTTTCATAAATCAAAAAACGAACAACAGGGACGACAATGAGCGACACAGCTTCCGATCTTGCAAAACAATTCAATGATCCTGACGCAAAACCTGTGTTTGTGCGCGCTGGCAGCAGCATAATGGCTAACATCGGGAAAACTCTGACAGACATTCTGGCGCAAGGATTTGAAGTTTTCGACACCCTACAAGAAGGCCAACAAAAGTCTCACGAAATGACACTGATGGTCGCGGACAGCATTGACACTATCAGCCAGTACATTACCGAAGCCGTTGCAGGAAACGCCTGCATGGGGCACGTACAGGTCAGCGTCATGAACATGTTCAGCAAACTGCCTGAATGCTACCTCGATCAGATAAGTGCAGATAATTTCGAGCGTAATATGGGCCTACAAGCACAAATGTTAATTACAGCCTCGAGCATCATGGGGCCGCAAGTGACGCAAGAAGCACGTGACAAATTAGTATCCCTCAACAAATATTTTGGTCATTGGGAGCGTGCAGTCATTGAAACAAATGCCGCTGTTCTGCGTCTCAGTGAAATTGAAGAGCGTTTTCTGGATATGGCACAGGCTTCAAAATTCGGCGGGTTTGGTACAGCAGGCACAGGCAAAAATCCGCTCATTCCAATTCTTAATGATATTCGCGCCGAATGCGAAACGCTGTTTAAACACGCACAAACTGCCCATATTCTGCACGATCATTTACAAGAGCATATGAGCTATTACAAAGCTGCCGTTACTAAATTGAAAAACAGCACAGCCGATGCCCCTGCCTTCGTACCTGCTGCGGATAAACCAACACCTGCACCATAGCTCACAGCAAAACGTTCTTTATTTGTTCTTGTTTTTGCGGTACAAATAATAATAGAGATTCGTATCAGAACAGCAGGACTTTATGGCTAAATCAAAAACAAACTACGTCTGCCAGAATTGCGGCGCCGTAACATCCAAATGGGCAGGTAAATGTGAATCCTGTAATGAATGGAACTGCATCACCGAAGAAATTACAGAAGTTCTCCCTAAAGGCTTAGGCAGCGTCGGCGGCAGCTCTAAAAAAGGCCGTTCCATAGAATTTGTAGATCTCAAAGGCCAAAGTGCAGACCGTATTCCACGTATGCAGTCCGGCATCAAAGAGTTTGACCGCGTCACAGGTGGCGGCCTCGTCCCGGGCTCTGCCATCCTTACAGGTGGTGACCCAGGTATCGGCAAATCAACATTGCTACTGCAAGTTGTCTGCGCGCTAAGTAACCGCGGCCAGCGCTGCGTGTATATATCAGGTGAAGAATCCGTTGATCAGGTACGCCTGCGCGCTGATCGCATGGGGCTCGCCAATTCCAAAGTAGAACTCGCCTCCGCCACAAGCGTGCGCGATATTGTCGCCTCCTTAGAAGACAACCAAAACCCGATCAAACTCGCCGTCATTGACTCAATACAAACCATGTATGTCGACACCGTCGAAAGCGCACCGGGCACGGTAACGCAGGTGCGTACATCTGCACAGGAAATCATCCGCGTTGCCAAAAAACGCAACATAGCTGTCATCTTTGTCGGTCACGTTACAAAGGACGGCCAGATTGCAGGCCCGCGCGTTCTCGAGCATATGGTAGATACAGTGCTGTATTTCGAAGGTGATCGCAGCCACCAGTTCCGCATTCTACGCGGCGTTAAAAACCGTTTTGGCGCCACCGATGAAATCGGCGTTTTCGAAATGGCAAACGAGGGTCTTGTCGAGGTTGAGAACCCGTCTGCCCTATTCCTGTCACAACGCCAAAGCGATGTTGCAGGCAGTGCCGTGCTGGCAGGTCTTGAGGGTACACGCCCTGTACTTGTCGAAGTACAAGCCTTGGTCGCCCCGAGCGCCATGTCCAACCCGCGTCGCGCCGTCATTGGCTGGGACTCAGGGCGTCTAGCCATGGTGCTCGCCGTCCTCGAAGCACGCTGCGGCCTACAGTTTTCAGGGGCCGATATTTTCTTGAACATCGCAGGCGGCATNNNAAGCCGCGAAACTAGGTTTTGAGCAAGCCGTTATCCCGAAATTCAAAAAAGCCAAAGGCGGAAAATCGGGTAGCGTCATGCGTACCGATGAAATTACCTCTACGTTGGATCTAGTGGCAATGTTCTCTCACAAAGAAGAAGTGAAGAAATACGGCTAGGATCAGTAATTTCCCATTGGTTTCTATGTGCTCTCATTGTAAGCTGTTTTCTTTGTGAAAGTACCGCTTAGCATAAGAGCTTACAGACCATGATTATCGATCTGATTGTAATCGCCCTCCTCCTCATTTCAGCCGGAATTGCGTTTTTCCGCGGCTTCATCAGAGAAGTGCTGACAATTATCGGTGTTGCTGGTAGTCTGGCTGCCGCCTATTACGGTGGTCCGCATTTAATCCCTCTCATGAGCAGCTGGCTTGGCATCGTCGAAGGCGAAGAAATGCCGAAGCTCTTTGACCTCATCCCCTACAACATGATTGCCGCAGCTCTGGCTTACGGCTCGATCTTTATTTTCGTTGTAATCATCCTATCTATTATAAGTCATATGTTGGCAGGCTGGGCACGCGCCATCGGGCTAGGTGCCGTTGACCGCACATTCGGTGTTATCTTCGGTATCTTACGCGGTATCTTTATTCTGGCGCTACTTTATCTGCCTGTATCTATGATCGTACAAGAAGAAACGCTGGATCGCTGGTTCGAAGGCAGCAAAACCCATGTCTATGTTGAGGCCACAGCAAAATGGATGAAAAAATTCATCCCTGAAGACATGACAGATGATCTGGAAGAAAAGACAGAAGAAACCAGTGAATCCGTTGCCAAAGCAACACGTGAGCAACTTGAAGATATGGATATTCTGGGCGACCTGAAAGAAAAGGTTCAGCAAGATATCGAAAACAGAAACAACAATGCCGAGAATGCCCCCACGGGGTACGAGCGAGATCAACGTCTGGATATGCAGCAGCTCTTTAATCAGAACAATGCAACAGAGCCTGCCACCGACAGCACTAATCAAAACAGTAGCGAAAGCGCAGAATAATGAACAGCGATACAATTTTTGACCCTGCCGACGACAAACTTAAAGAAGAGTGCGGTGTCGTGGGCATCTACGGTATTGATGATGCCGCCACTTTAGCCGTACTGGGCCTACATGCCCTGCAACACCGCGGACAAGAAGCAACAGGTATGGTCACATTTGATGGCGATGACTTCCACGCACACCGCGCTTCAGAAATGGTCGGAAAAGCCTACGGCGAACCAGAGATCATGGAACGCCTGACTGGCTCTCAGGCTATCGGTCACAACCGCTACTCTACTAGTGGCGACACAACATCACGTAACATTCAACCGCTTTACGCGGATCTATCATTTGGCGGCCTTGCCATTGCCCATAACGGTAACCTGACAAACGCCGCCACACTGCGCAGCGACCTTGTTAACCGCGGCGCCATTTTCCAATCCACATCAGATACAGAAGTTATCGTTCACTTGATGGCTCTATCTAGTAAAAAGACACCAGTTGACCGCCTGATCGAAGCGCTAAAACAAGTTGAGGGCGCGTTCTCTGTCGTCGTGAACATCAAAGGCTCCGTTATTGGCGCGCGCGACCCGCACGGCGTACGTCCTTTGGTATTAGGCCGCTTGGAAAAAGGCCACGTGTTAGCCTCAGAAAGCTGTGCGCTAGATATTATGGGCGCAGAATATGTACGTGACATTGAACCGGGCGAATTGGTCGTACTAGATAGTGAGGGCGTACACAGTAAACGCCCCTTCGATGAAAAACCATCGCGCTTCTGTATTTTCGAATACATCTATTTCGCCCGTCCTGACAGCCGTATGGAAAGCCGTTCGGTCTATGAAATTCGTAAAAATATCGGCGCTGAACTAGCTGTGGAATCACCTTGCGATGAAGCTGATCTGGTTGTTCCTGTTCCGGACAGTGGCGTGCCGGCCGCCATAGGTTTTGCCAATAAAAGCGGCAAGCCCTTTGATCTCGGCATTATCCGTAGCCACTATATTGGCCGTACATTCATTCAGCCCGGCCAGCATACGCGTAATCTCGGCGTAAAAATGAAGCACAATGCCAATGCTGCCCTAATCGAAGGCAAGAAAATTGTACTGGTTGACGATTCAATCGTGCGCGGCACAACGTCCCGTAAGATCGTTGATATGCTACGTCAGGCGGGTGCTGCCGAAGTCCATATGCGCGTATCTTCACCACCAACAAGCCATAGCTGCTTCTACGGTATCGACACGCCATCAACAGGCGAGCTAATGGCGCATAAAATGAACGTCGAGGAGATTTGTGAATATATCGGCGCGGACTCTCTTGCCTATATCTCGATTGATGGGCTATACCGAGCCGTTGGTGAAACAAAGCGCAATAACGATATGCCTCAATATTGTGATGCGTGCTTCACTGGTGAATACGCCTTACCGCTAACAGATCACGAAAACAAAAGCAGCACTGCTAAAGTAACGGATCTGCGCGAAAGACAAGGCAAGTAAGACTTAACAAGGATACTGACTATGACTGACGAACAGATTGATCTGTCCGGAAAACTCGCCCTGATTACAGGTGCTTCCCGCGGCATTGGGCGCGCCGTTGCCAAGGCATACGCCAAGGCAGGCGCCCATGTTATTCTAGTCGCCCGCACTACAGGCGCACTGGAAGAGCTTGACGATGAGATCCGCGCCGAAGGTGGACAAGCGACGCTCATCCCGCTCGATCTCCGCGACTTTGATAAAGTCGATATGTTAGGCCCCGCCATCGCAGAAAAATTCGGCAAACTAGACATCTTCGTAGGTAACGCAGGTTTGCTCGGCACACTCGGTCCGTTAGGACACGCGGACGCCAAAGAATTCGAACGCGTCATGCAAGTCAACGTGACAGCAAACTTCCGCCTAATCAGAACATTAGACCCGCTATTACGTGCTGCGGATAACGGCCGCGCCATCTTTGTCAGCACTAGCCAAGGCGCTGTTGCAGGGCGCGCGTACTGGGGCGTTTACAGCATCAGTAAAGCAGCACTGGAAAGCATGATGCGCACCTATGCCGATGAAACAACTAAAACAAATATCAAGGTAAACGCCGTGAACCCCGGTGCCGTACGCACAAAAATGCGTGCCGAAGCTATGCCGGGCGAAGACCCCGAGACAATTCCCGCGCCGGAAGATATCGTCGATACTTTCTTGCAGCTGGCCGCCAATGATTGCGTCTATCACGGACAAGTCATCAACGCGCAATAAATCTGCGCCTATAAATAGATATTAAAAAAGCTGCCTTAGGCAGCTTTCTTTTTGGACGTAGATTTTTTCGCTGATTTCGATGAAGGCGATTTTGATTTGACTGGCTCACCAGGACGCTGAATTTCGATCTGCGTCGGAAACGGAATTGTGATGCCTTCTTTATCAAGCGCTTCTTTAATCTGCTTTGTCAGATCCCAACGTAAGTTCCAATAATCAGACGATAGCGACCAGAAACGTGCAATCATGTTGATCGAGAAGTCACCCATCTGGTTCGTCAGAACTGCTGGTTGCTTATCCTCTAAATCTTGCAGAATACGTTCTTCGCCCTCCAGTACTTTTTGAACGACTTTAATTGCCTTACCGATATCATCATCATAACTGATGGACACCAGAATATCCTGACGACGGTGCAGGTTGCGCGAATAATTGAAAATATCATTGCCCCAAATCTGACTATTGGGTGCGAAGATGTATACGTTGTCAGGCGTCGCAAGCTCTGTACCAAACAAACCCAGTGATTTCACCGTACCGCCCGTACCCGCAAATGTAATATAATCACCGACCTTGAAAGGGCGCAGGATCAACATCATCGTGCCCGCGGCAACATTACTCAATGTCCCCTGCAACGCAAGACCAATTGCCAAGGCAGCGCCACCAAGAACAGCGAGCAAACTTGCTGTCTCCACGCCAAACTGGCCAAGAACGGTAATAATCGCAACAGCGATCACCGCATATTTAGCAAGACCACCAAGGAAGCTACCGAGTGTCTCATCAATACGTTTGAAGCTCTGTATACGGCGACTAGCCCAGTTACCCATAATCCAGCCTGCAATCATAATCAGGGCTGCACTGAACACACGTACACCCATATCTACATAAAGCGGCAAATTTTCCTGAACCAATTCCAACTGATGTGTAAGTTGCTCTTCCACGATTACATCCTCATAACGGTTAAAATTTTCAACACTATATAACGTGTTGCGCTGCTTATAAAGGGCAGCAGTGTCTTTTGACAATTGAAATCTTTTACTTGCCCGTATTATGTGTTACTGCTTTTGCATAAATCAATAACGAACAAAAAATAATATCAGGGACAGGATTTATGCCATACCGCATTCTTTCATTGCTAGACGAAGCCATGATCACAGGCTATTTCACAGCAACAGGTATTACAGACAAAGACGAACAAGCCTCCGTCAGACAGACACTGGAAAATGGTTTTCTAAAACTTGAAAGAGAATTTCGGTCCCAGTTTTCAGAGGCACAGCAAAACACCCCTGAATGGCGCAAACAAATGCGCATGATTAAGCGTGATTATCTCGCCCGCCGAGAGGCACGCATACTGCATGAAGATGAAAACGCGGTATTCGAAACAATCAGCAAGCTTCCCGAATTAAAGAACCCCTGGAATATCCGTGCTGCAGAAAAAGCACGTACACATATTCTCTATCATCAAAAGATGCTGGGCTATGCCAATGCAATTATCTTCAACCTGCCCGAAGAATTAAAATCGCGCCCCGAGGAGGCACCACCACAAGATACCGTACGTTCTGATGCTCTATATGCAATGATGTACAGCCTGTTTAGCGAAACAAATTTTGTCTCCGATGAAGCACTCTCCCTTTCTGAACGTGCCATCAAACGGCACTTGGAAAGAGAAAAAGAAAACTTTCAGGCTTTACTAGACGACCCTCAGGCATTTCTGAATAAAATCGCCACGATGGTAAAGGATGAAACCTTGCCTCCCGAGTTGCCTGAAACAGACCTGCATAAAGACGAGCGCGATGAGATTGAACGCCGTAAAAAACAGCGCGAGCAAAA
>LWDU01036219.1_pt1 | contig 19492 bp, 8 predicted proteins | sample 727161 | NCBI WGS metagenome assembly LWDU01 (sample SAMN04566230, study PRJNA314399) | hydrothermal vent metagenome | isolation source: deep sea hydrothermal plume seawater | place: Mexico: Gulf of California, Guaymas Basin | collected 2004-07-11
CGGCTGGGTCGAAGCGGGCGACAGCGGCAAGATGGTGTTGAGTTCACCGGAGTTGCTGGCTGGCCGAACGGTTGACGAAATTGGCGGCTATCCCGCAACGTTCCACGTGCGAGACTTCCTGGACTGCGTGAAAACTCGCCGCCAGCCAAAGGGCAATGCCGACGCGGCGTGCAACGCGCACATCGCCTGCCATGCCGCCAACATCGCCCTGTATCTGGACCGACAGGTGAAATACGACAATACCACACACAGGTTTATTAACGACGAGCAGGCCAATCGTCTGCGATCCGAGGCACTGCGGGAACCGTGGAGATTATAAGACTGCGAGCACGTCACTGACATACTCGACCTGCGGTTAAAAACTTCATTCACATCGTCCTCTAAGATGTTCACCCGCTCCGCCGTTCTTCTGGTCGCATTACTTGCCGTGGCCACCACTTCGGCTCGGGCCTTCGACGGACCAGACACATCACCCGCCAAAGAAAAAGAGCTACTGGCAATACTTCGGTCAGATGCCCCGGCGGCAGAAAAAGCCCTCGCCTGCAAACACCTGGCCGTCCACGGGTCGCCCGCAGCAGTCCCCGATCTGGCAAAGCTGCTGCCCAACCCTCAGTTGTCGTCGTGGGCCAGAACCTCGCTGGAAGTAATTCCCGGCGAAGCCGCGGACCAGGCGTTGCTGACGGCATCCGAATCACTGGAAGGCAGACTCCTGGTCGGCATGATCAATTCGATCGGTTTCCGTCGTAACGCTAACGCTGTCGAATCCCTGACCGCGAAACTGCAGAACTCCGATGCCGACGTTGCGTCAGGGCAACGCTGCCGCCACCAAATCACTGACAGCAGCACTGGCGACTGCTCCTGCCAACGTTCGTTCGGCAGTGGCAGAAGGCTGCGTGCTGTGTGCCGAACGCTTGCACAGCGAAGGCAATGCTGTCGCCGCCACCAAAATCTATGACCAGGTCCGTGCCGCTGACGTGCCCATGCAGAGAATCATCGAAGCGACTCGAGGAGCGATTCTTGCTCGAAACCAGGACGGCATCCCGCTGTTGCAGGAAATACTCCAATCAACGGACAAGAAACTGTTTCAGCTGGCGTTGGGCACGGCTCGCGAATTCCCCGGCTCTGAGATCGACAAGGCACTGGCAGCCGAACTGGATAACGCCACACCCGCACGAGCCGCGTTGATCGTCCAGGCCATGGCCGACCGACCGGACACTGTTGTCCTGGCCGCCGTGGTGAAAGCCGCGGGACAGGGTCCCACACAAGTGCGAATTTCGGCCATCGACGCACTGCAACGTGTAGGCGATGATTCGTGCCTGTCGGCTCTGCTGAAGATTGCAGTCAGCGATGATGCGGACCTGGCCACGGCCGCTCAACAGACACTGGCAGTCCTGCCAGGTCAACGCGTCGACGCAGAAATCGGAGTGCTGCTGCCGACAGCCACAGGAGATACGTACAAGTTGCTGCTTCAACTGGTGGGCCAGCGACGAATCGACGTTGTGGAAGACGTCCTGAAAGCACTGGACCATGCTGACCAATCAGTCCGCAGCGCTGCCCTGGTTGCTCTGGGCGAAACGGTTTCACTCGGAAAGCTGTCCGTACTGGTTTCACAAGTCATTGCTCCGAAACACGCCGAAGATGCGGCGATCGCTCAGAAGGCACTAAAGGCCGCCAGTGTCCGCATGCCGGATCGTGAGGCCTGTGCCGCGGAACTGGCGGCGGCCCTGGAACGTTCCCCATCCGCAGCAAAAAGTACCCTGTTGGAGATTCTTAGCGACGTTGGTGGCACTAAAGCCCTGCAGACTCTGGCAACAGCCGCCAAGAGCAGCGACGATCAACTGCAGGACACCAGCAGCCGTCTGCTCGGCAAATGGAACAGTGTGGACGCAGCCCCGGTTCTGCTGGACCTGGCAAAGACGGCCCCGGCAGAAAAGTACCAAGTCCGCGCACTGCGAGGTTATATCGGTGTCGCACGGAAGTTCGCCATGCCGGACAAACAGCGTGCCGAAATGTGCCGCAATGCCATCAACGCCACGCGTCGTCCCACCGAACGCAAACTGGCACTGGACGTGCTGACGCTGCATCCGAGCGTCGACGGACTGAAGCTGGCAGTCAACGCCATGAAGGTTCCCACGTTGAAAGACGATGCGACCGCGGCGGCGCTTGTCATCGCTCAGAAAGTTGGTGGCAAAGGTGTTGACGTCAGTGCACTGATGGCGGCAGCAGGCCTGGACGAGGTAAAACTGGAGATCGTCAAAGCGCAATACGGTGCGGGTTCGACGCAGAAGGACGTCACCGCTGTGCTTCGAAAACAGGCCCGGAACACACCGGTGATCACGCTGGTGTCCGGCAGTTACAATACCAGTTTCGGTGGCGACCCGTCACCGGGAGTCGTGAAGCAACTGAGCGTTGAATATCGCATCAATGGCAAGGATGGAAAAGTATCATTCCCGGAGAATGCCCTCATCATTCTGCCGATGCCCAAGTAGTCACGGCCCTTTAAAACGATGTCGATAGTTCGTCTCACGGCTTACCGTTGGGAGCCGTGAGTTCATACGCGCTGACGGTTTCAGGCGATTGAGATCCGTCGTGATTCTCACTCTGATGACAGCCGCGAATCGTTTCAGTCGCCGGGACTCATGCTTCGGTTTGTCTGGTCTGGTTTTCAACGTGTCAGATAGTGGACGGGTGATTGAGACAGAATCGTGCCCTGCGGGCCCTAGACTCCGGCGGCGCGACGTGATCGACTTCAACTGAACAGCTGGTGCCTGACGTGCTGTCAAACTGCCTGGCACGGGCTTCATCACGGAATCCTGCATGCTGCCAGCCTACACTAACTACGGCCTGTTTACATGTGGTCGCTCAGCCGGCTGTATCCAGCGCATTACTTTTTGTGTCTCTTCGTGTTTCTTGTGGCCATCCTCGCCGGTCACTGACACAGAAGCATCGCCACAAAAAACACAACAAGGCCGTGTCGCCCTTTTCAAGCAGCGCCCATAGTCGCTCCAACCTCACAACCATGCGTTATTGCGCCCAGGTGTGACATACGCCGGATCACGGCGTTGTATCAAGAACGAAACAGAACACATCCTGCCTGCGATGGAACGGGCTTTCGTCGGGCGGTGCAGCATTGCCAGTGATGAATCCGCCCCAGTCGACTGCCGCGTTGCCCCAATGGGCGGTCCTGACGCGTCTTAACGCTACGTCCCGCGGATCGCGGATGACTGTGTCCTGAACTGTCAGCACGGGACTTCCCAGACTCATGCCGTCGTCCGGATCGGCAAGACTCGCTGCCGGGATCATGAACGAATAGTCCCTGCGAGCATCCGGATCGAGCGTTCCAACGACCATTCCATTAAATACAACGTCAACTTTGCTGTCTGGCGCCTTGTGAGTCGTCCAGCCACTTTCTGCCCCAACCGAAAAGCTCAACAATGCTTCTGCCTGAATGGGTGATCGATCGCGATCGTTGGCAACGAAAAATTCCCGAGTGCGTATTTCGCCGCTGCTGCTTCTGACACGGAATATCAACAGGCCGTCCGGCAGCGAGGTGGAATCCACCGTCGCCTGATACGCAGTTCGATAAAACGGTTGGTCAACCTGGGTCATCGGCATCCAGTCAGTACCATTGAGCGAGTAGTCCAGCGTTTCGTTCGGCCGGGGCTGAACCAGATGAGCCTTCAGGTCCACTCGCCCGGTAAGCGGAGCTCCGACACGATGTGATACAATCGCAACGCGTTGTCCCAGCCCTTTGTAGAACTGTTCCAGTTTCTCTCCCTTCACGCGGTAAATCAGATATCCCTGTGGCGACAGATCCGGACACAGCTGTTCTGCTTTGGGATTCCACCAGCAACCTGCCAGAGCTCCGCCGGTACGGTACGGAACCGATCGCGTCTTGTGAGACACGACGTGGATGTCGCCAGTCAGTTGAAGTCGGATGTCGCCCTGTGCGGCGATCTGTGCGAAGTCAGGACAGTGTTCACCAAGATCCGCTTCGGACGTCGTCACAACAAACGTGCCTGCAGACCGGTGTCCCATATCCTGTCTCATCCACTCGGCATGCATCGGTTGAACCTGATTGGTCGGGTATTCAAGTTGCTTTCCGTTGACTGGAAGCTGTCGCTGGCCGAGGTGGTATCCGAAGTCGACGGACACAAAATGAATCCTGCCGTATTCGAACGAATGGAAATGAGGGCCCAGGTGTTCCCAATACAGGGGTTTGCCACAACGATGATCTCCCCGAGGAAACTGGTCCAGTCGATACGACGAATCCGTATGGTCTCCCGAGACGTTGTAGTGCGGCATCGCCAGGTGATTCATGATGCCCACATAGTTGCGGAAGTCCGCCTGCCCGGCAGCCGGTGTGCTCAGCAAGGCCTTGTGCAGATTCAGCAGATCGCCACTGTTGACGACAAAACGCGGCTGCGGCGTCAAATCATTCACCTCGCGCACAAAACGGCTTAGCCCCACAAGAGATCGGCTGTTCTGTGAAACATGTGTGTCCGTCACGTGCACGAAGATGTATTCATCTTCGTCCGCAAGGGCAGGCTTCAGTTCAAAATCAACGCTGGCCGCCAGCGGTTTGTACCAGGATCCCTGCACATCATACCCGGCAGGACGAGTGATATAGATGAACACGGCGTGCCGGTTGGGTTTAAGCGTGTAAGCGCCCTCAGCGTCTGTCGCAACAACTGAGTACCCGTCCGTGACCGATATGCCTTCCGCCCCCGAAATTTCAGCTGGTGTATGTAACAGCACTCGTCCGGAAATCCGGGTAGGCACAGCAGCATCGTAGTCAGGCTGGGGTGTTTCCGTCAGCAGCAGATCGAGGATCTCAGTGCCGGACTGCGGAGACGCCGCGTCCTGACCGATGGACACGTTGATCGTCGAATGAAGCAGCAGTCCAATGATCAGACAACAGAAAACAAGAATCGATCGCATTATATAAACTCAGGAAATCAGGAATTGTCGCGCCCGCAACGATGCAACGAGCGAATATGAATTAAGAAAAACTATCAGGCAGCCGCTTCCTGTGAAAAGCAGTCTACTGTGCCTGTCCCATCAGACCGTCACAACTTCAGCGCATGTTCGTTGGCGGCGTGCAGAGCAGGATTCGAATACCTACAGCAGTTTTCAAAATCACGCGGTCGTTCTGTAGCGGAATTCGCCAGGAATTTGGGCAGTGACAGGTCGAAAGCCTTGGCGGTTTCCGCTACGAAAAAAGTAAAATGCTCTAACACGTCGTGTTTTAGTTTATCGCCCTGCATGAACAAAGGACACCGGCTGCCCCCATGACTTTGATCACGGTAACCTGCCCAACTTCGAGCGGCGGCAAGAACAGGTTCTGTCTGCGGACCGATGACTGCCAAATAACAGCGTCTTACGCTGACTGTGGCCGCGACAGGCGCGTTTCAGCCTGAGAAAACAGCCAGATTACGTTAATCGTCCAATTGTTCGTACAGCGGCAAGTGTCTGTAATAGATTTCAAGCAACAGCAGTTTCATGGAGGTGGAATACAAACGGCCACCTCGTTTTTCCCAGTTGTCGACCGGGTCCCATGTGCCCGCCATGTGGCCGTTCTTGATCTGAGTGTCCACAACCATGTCGCGCAGAGCTGCGTTCCATTCCTGCCAATAGCTGCCCTGCATGTGATACATCACCTGAGTCCCGTAGTACCAATAATACGACGTTCGTGCCTGTTTGACTTCGGGCAGTTGAGTCAGAAGATAGTCGGCGCCTGCTCGCATGGCCGGGTCGTTGCGACCGGTTCCAAGAAACTGCAGGCACAGCAGACCTTCGGCTGACATCGCGGGCGACACCCTGCGGTTGGTGTAACCGAATTGTCCACCGACGGGTTGGTTGCCTTCAACGGATTTCAACCAGCGTCGAATGCCCTCATGTGTCTCGATCGGGACATCAAGGCCGGCCATTTCACCGCTTTTCAACGCCATCATCTGCCAGCCCACGACGGACGTATCGCCCGCTTCACCCGGGTTGTAGCGCCAACCGCCGGTCTTTTTATTCTGCGCGTTGACGATGTATTGCAGGGATCGTTGAGCGGGTTCACGGAAGTCCGGGTGCTGCGTCATGCCGAACGCTTCACACATCGCGATGGCCGCGATGCCCTGGCTGTACATTTTCTGTTTATCACCGGGGCCCAGCAGCTCGCCGTCAGGCTTCTGGTGATCGATCAGCCATTGCAGACCGGTCGCCACGACCTTCGCATATGCGCCATCAACGTGAGTGTTTCCTGCGGCGAGCAACGGTAACAGCGCAAGTCCGGTTGCTGCTGTGTTCGACGCTTCGGCCCCTTGCCCATTGCATGTCGGGTGCTTCCCGTTGCAGTTCTCCTGAAATCGATTCAGGCTCCAGCTTCCATCGGTGTTCTGATGTTGCACCAGCCACAGCAGGCCGCGATTGACGGCCTTTTCAGATGCTTCTGTGCCACCAAAAAGTTCAATGTACTGCTTGCGAGTGTCTCCCTGACGCAGCGTAAACATTGATCTTAGACCGACACTGTCCGCAGCCAGCGACACTGCACTGGCCTTTGCGAAGGGACGATTAAGCTGACTAGCCAGTTTGTGGAAAGCAGGCGGAGCGTTGTTGCGCTCCAGACTGAGCGTGCCTACCACGATTCGCTCCTTGATGCGACTGGACGGGCCGGTCATCTTCTGTGGCGTAAGTGGTACCGGCGCTGACAGTTCAGATCGTTCAATCACCAGCATCACGGTGTCGTCGGACAAATCCTTTGATTCTGCAGCGTCAGGAGCGTCGCTTCCGGGCAGCGTGTATTTTTCTGTCTCAAGCTGTGCAATATCGGCGTGATCATGCGGGACCGGCGACGGAGCTATTTCTCGCGGCGGAACGGCAGGCATCTTCGCTGGATCTGCCGGGCGATTTTCAATATTCGAGATCGGAGCATTCTGGTCCACAAATGGCTGTGGCTCCCGGCGCTGGCTCCGCTGTCCTGAGGTCGCAAACGGGACGGGCGACGGCACCCTCGCAGCGACCCTCGCGATCTCAATCAGCGGAATTGGCTCATCCGCCACACGCTCGGTCGTTTCCACGGGCGCTGCTGGCAGGACAACAGACTCCGCCAACTTCGCGGCATCCGGATTATCCGGTATCGGAGCAACCCGCATCTCCAACGGATTCAGCGGCAACGCAGCTGCCTCTTGTTCTACCCCAATCCGTATGGCCGGCGGAGCCACACTTATTGACGCCTTGGGACGCACCGTTACCGCCGTGGGGTTCTCGACGTCGAAACGGACAGGCTGTACCAGCAGTATCGTTCGAGGCATGTCGATCTGTGTGGCCACCGGTCGGTCTGCCGGCCTCCTGACGGGCTCCAGAACGACGGACGTGTTCTGCAGTTCCGGAACATCGAACGCATTCACAGGAGTCGGTCGCGACAGAGACGGCATTGGCGCCGATTTTGTTGCCGGCCGCTGAGGTTGTGCGCGATTCGAAGGAACGAAAAGCAATTGCCGCGGAGACAACGTTCGGGCAACATCCAGCGAAATCGTCGGCAGCGGACTGTCAGTACGTTCGGGCACGCTGAACGTTTCGGTCTCCTGCCGAGTAACCTCCGGCTGCGGCAGGTCCTCGAGCGACTGCAGGTCGGCCAGCTTTTCGTACGCAGCGCGACCGTCTTCATGTGACTGGTGCTGATTGTCGTCAAACAGTTGAGTTGACGCCTCAGCATCGAACGTCTTTGACGTAATGACGTCAATGACCTTCGGCAGGTTCCACACCGCCAGCACAAACAGAAGCAGCACGTGAATCATCACACTTCCCGCGAAGAATCGGGTGGCCCCGGCCGCCTGCACAAATCTCCTGCGCGTGGAAAACAGAATTGCCGCCAGCATTAGAACCAGCAGCGTAATCGCCACGCCGTACGGCCAGATTGCAGAAACTGCACGCAGATTCGACGTGTCCCACCCGGACTCGATCCTTACTTCGTCGGCGCGACTCAGCAGCAATCGTTCACTTCCGTTTCGATGCGCTGAAAAGACCAGCGTAAAGCCTTCCGGTGAGAGGGCGGGCTCTGATTCATGAGCGGGCGTGTTGATTCCCGGTCCGAGGTTTTCTGGTGGCGTCGGCGTCGCCCCGGCAATGTTGCTGCGAAACAGATCGAGGTTCGGGTTTTCGCCGCCACGCACAGGACGGTCGGACGCAAAATACAGAAACGATCCGCTGGACGAAACAAACGGAGCACCTTCGTTGCTGTCCGGTCGGTTGATGGCGTCAATTGCATTGACGGATTCCCAGGTTGAGGCTCCGTTATTTCGCACGGCGGCGTACATGTCAAACGTGTTCGATTTCCGAAGACGCAGCGTGCCACTCCATTCGTCCTGCGGACTCTCATTCGAGTTCCGGGAATTGTTAATTTCTTTGATGCGATTTGATGCAAAGTAGAGCGTCTGCCCATCCGGTGAAATCGCCGGATCGTATTCGTCTGCGGATGAATTGACGGGACGACCCGCGTTAACGGGCGTGGTCCATGCTCCTTCGTGCCATTCCGATACATAGATGTCGAAGCCACCTGTACCGCCCGCTCGATCGGAATACAAGAACAGCTGCCGGCCGTCAGCTGAGGGGATCGCACCGACGTCATCGGCTGAAGAGTTAAGTGCGGCAACCGGTTCGCCCGGCTGCCATTTGCCGTGAATCAGTCGACTGCGATAGATATCGGACTGACTTCTGCGGGATCGAAGGGCGAAGTACAGAGTCGTCCCACCATCAGCAAAGCGGGGAGAAATCAGCGAGGCGTCGGTGATGTCTGTTGGTACGACGGATGACAGTTCGTCTGCCGGGCGCCAAACGATTCGTCGCTGCTGCATCGTGCTCAGATCGGCCCAATGTCCAGCTCCGCCAACGGAGACCACACCGTTGCGAGGTTTCGGGACGATCCAGACCGTGAAGGCCAACAGGATAACGACCACAGCAAACTTCGGAGAACGCAGCCATGCGTATCCGGATTGAGCGGCTGTTTCAGTCGTTGAGATTGAAGTGTTTTTTTTCAACGGACGAGTTCATCCTGATTCGACATCGTCACGGACCTGCGAATTTCGGCCCTGAAATTCCATGGTCACGAAGCTGACTCTCACTAACGTTCCTGCAGGGCCGCGATGCGATAATCCATCCCGACTTCATTGCACAGTCCCATGACACGGACGGCGTGCTTCAACGCGACCTCACCGTCGCCACGAATGAGTGCCGACTGATGTGGATTGTTTCTGTAAGTTTCCCGAATGATCTGGCCGAGTTGCTGTTCGTCTATTTCCTGCTGCACAATTTTATAGGTTCCGCTGCGCAATACGTTGATAACGAGTTCCGGAGTCATGGACAGGGGCTGGGCCTGTGTCACTTCCGGCAACACGACGTCCAGTTCACGTTCCTCCTGATCGTAACGCGTGGCGACCAGAAAAAAGATCAGCAGCAGAAAGACGACGTCAATGACAGGTGTCAAATTGGGACCTTCAAAGTCGTTCGTTTCGATCGGCAGTTTCATGGCGTGTTTCGTTTCGTGATGGCTTATTCCAGGTTGACTCTGACTCCCCATCTTCTGATTGAGATGACAGAGCCACGAATCTCCGTTTCACACGACCAACGTAGTTTTTTTTTATCAACAGCAGATCATCAGCTGACGTCTACGAGGCTGTCCTGTGTCCGAGCACTGGCCTTGTCGTCCTCTTCCGGAGCTTGAGACGCACTCACAACACGTTTTTCCACACGTGCAAAGCACGGAAATGTCGACATCAATGCCACATCGATTTCCCGAAAAAACTGTTCAATCTTTCCGTTGAAAAAGGCGGCGCACAGTAACGACGGAATGGCGATTGACAGGCCAGCAGCAGTTGTAACCAGAGCCATGTAAATACCCTGAGCCAGCATTTCCCCTTTGCCAAGTCCCGCCTGACTGGCCGTCTTGAATGCAATGATCATGCCGACGACCGTACCGAGCAGTCCGATCAGTGGCGCCACACTACCAGCCACCGTCAATGGCCGAACGCGACTCCGCAACGCCCCCATTTCCCGCACCGCGGCGTCTTCCATGGCCTTCTCCACTTCAGGGAGAGGACGGCCGGCCCGTTGCAGGCCTGCGTTAAGTATGGTCGCGATGGGGACCTCGTGACGATCACAAACCGTCTGCAGATCCGCCGGTGTGGATCGATCGCTGTCCACCACACGTTTCAATTCGCTGACCAGGTCCGCCGGCACGATGCAGACACGGCGAGTATTGACGAGTCGTTCAATCGCCACGGTCACACTGACCAGCGAAAACAGACCGAGCGCGCCCATGAACAGAAGCCCGGTGAGTCCCGTGGCCAGCATTAGTGACAGAATGGAATCATCCGCTGGAGGAGATTCTTCTGCGACTTCGGCTACTGGTGGAGCAGGTGCCGCATCAGCCACCTCATCAGCCGACAGTAACGGCAGCAATCCAGCCAGCAGCAAAAACGTCGATGCCGTGAGAACGCGACTATTCCAGGATGACATTCCTCGCCCCTTGAATTTTCGATTAATGGAACGTTCTTTAGATTCGTCTCAGCTTTCCTGAAGTTCAGCTCCCGGCCTTCAGTCCGGCCAGAAGTTTTGCCGCATCCTTTGCTCGAACGTGCTCCGGGAACCGATCCACAACGATCTGTAACGATTCCCGAGCCTTGTCAGGCATCTTCAACTCAATGAAGCAACGACCCGCTTCGAAATGACCAAGAGCCTGCCACTCCGGATACGGATAACCAAGTGCCGCTTCCAGAAAGTGCTCCCACGCAACATCATATTTTTTCTGTGCAAATGCACACTCTCCCATCATGAATCGTGCCTTGGCGGCAGATTCCGTGTTCGTTTCTTTCGTGACCCGATCGTACATCTGCATCGCCTGATCGAGATGGTTCTGATTCTGCAGAGCAAACCCAAGTCCGTACCATGCTTCGCTGACCTGTTCGAATTCCGGAAACTGTTTCGTCAGAGCTTCGAAGTGTTTCTGGCTGACAGGCCACTGCTTGAGTTCGTTCGCACAGGTGCCGGTTCGATAAATTGCTCGCGAATGATATTTCTCAGACTTCACATCAATCGTCTTTTGATACCAAGGCAGTGAATCCTGGTATTTTTTCTGACGAAACATGCTTTCGGCCACCAGCCACGTGGCGTCGATCAGCAGATCACCATCAGGATGCTCAGTAATCTGAGCCTGCAGAGTTGCGGCTGCCTGGACGAACCCTTCCGTCGCGAACTGCGAACTTCCTTTCCTAAATTGAAGTCGTTCACGCAACTTCTGGTTTGTTGTCTTTGCCAGGCCCTTGTCACTCGCCGCAACGGCTTCGGCAAACTGCTTTTCATCGGCATGAAACCCCGCAACACGCAGCCAGCATTCGCCGGCCAGTACGCTGTCGGGGAACATGGTCGCCAGTTGACGAAACGCGTCGATGGATTCCTTCTGTCGTTTGGTTTCTGAATATGCAAACGCAAGTTCGTACCAAACCTTATCCGCGGCGGTGTAGTCGGGTTTCGCCTTCAGCAGATCCAGGGCAATCTGAATCGTCTGGTCATGCTGCTTCAGTCCCGCGTGGCAAAGGGCGAGCGAATAGCGGGCATCCAGCGCTGCGTTTTCCTCTGCCGGATCTCGTTTCAGAAACTCCGTCAAATCACTAACGGCCGCGGCGTACTTATTCTGCCGGTGCTGACTCAGACCACGCAGGTAGTACGCGTTTGTGGCAATATCTGACTTCGGATACTTTGTCAGCAGAGCATTCAAATGACTGACAGATCCATTGTAATCAGCTTTGTCAAACAGTGCCGATCCGGAACCGTAGGCCGCCAGCGGGGCGAATTCACTGTCGGGAAATTTCGTGACAACCTGCTGGAACGCCGCAACAGCGGGATCAAGCCGATTCTGCTGAGCCTGAATCTCCCCCAGCCGAAACCATGCGCGATCGCCGAATTCGCTTTTCGGATACTTCTGATTCAGCTGATTCAGTTCTGCGATCGCGGCGTCCGCCTGATTCGTGTCGACAAGCCCCGTCGCGAGCGCCAGCAGCACCTCATCACCACGTCCCCAGTCACCCATCGTCTGTCGCGAAGCTCGCAGTGCGGTGACACCTTCCGTCGGACGTTTCAGACTGAGATGACTGATGCCTATCAGGAACTGTGCTTCAGCCAGCAGTTCCGGCTCTTTCAGTTTTGGCAGCGCCGCCTTAAGAAATGCGATTCCAGGATCGTGCTGTTCGAGAGAATACAGGCAGAACCCCACGCGAACAAGCGATCGTGGCGTGTAAACATGTTCCTTAAACTCGCCGACCAGTCGACGATAGAGTTCGTCGGCTTTCGCGAAGTCAGCGGTGTCACCCACGATTCGACTTTCCGCCGCGACGAACAGCGCGTCAGGCAGTAAGGGATGTTTCGAAAATGCGGCGTTGTTCAGAAACGCATCGCTCTGCTGCTGTGCATCCGTCAGTTCATTAAGCTGCAGTCCGGTCAATGCCGCTCGATAGCGTGCGTCTGCGGCAAGTTTGTCTGCGGCGAATTCGTCCGCAAACTGAGCGTACAATTTGACGGTTTCCGGCTTCCGCTTTTCGTCTTCGTAGATTGCCTCAATCCGAGTGAACTTCAGCTCGGGAATGAATTCGGTCTGCGGCCAGTCCGCGATGGCCTTGTCCAGAATCCCGATCGCAGCAGGCGCCTGCTTCAGTTGAATCAGCGTCCGCCCGAGCCACCACGCTGCCTCAGCCGCTTCGTTCTGCTTTGCATCAACGACCGCCTTGAACGCATTCTGCGCCTGCGGAAACTGATTCGAAAGAAACCGGCATTTGCCGCCTTCCAGCAACGCCACATTGACGTATTCACTCTGTTTGAACTTCTGCGGCAGAGATTCGAACAATTCCGCCGCTTGTGGCAACTGCTTCTGTTCATGCTTCGACCGCGCGTGATGAAACAGTGCGAGGTCGGCCATGGCGAATTCTTTCACGGCAGCAGCCGTCGCAAATTCCTTTTCCGCTTCAGCGTGCTTTGTCAGTGCAGTCAGGGCGAGCCCCAGTCGCAGGCGGCATTCGGCCACCTTGTTATCCTGTGGGAATTTCTGCAAAAACGAGCGATACGTCTGAACAGCCTCGGCGGTCTTTTCCAATTCCTGCTGAGTCGTCGCCAACGCAAACATTGCGGTAGGCAGCAGCGGACTGTTTCCGTGCTGATCGATTAATGTCTGGTACACCACGATCGCCCCGGCGTGATCGCCGGCCTGAAACACGCACTCCGCCTGATAGTACAATGCAGAGGGAATGTGCTTGCTCTTTGCATACTGAGACGACACGTTGGCGAATTCCGCTGCAGCCACGCGAAAGGCGTCCGGCGTCTTCGCTGCCAGAGCTGTGCTGTACAGTGCCAGACCCAGATTGAACTGCACCGCGTCGCGCTGCTCGAATTCCGTGAACTGCTTCAGAACCTTCCGAAACGTCCCAACAGCCTCGGCGTTTCCCGTTTGAAGCTGACAGACTCCCAGATGATAGTGAGCATTAGCGATTCGCTCGCCCTTGGCGAAGTTCGCAATGAACTGGGTCCAGCGAACTGCCGCCTGCTTAAAGAGTTTCTTCCTTTGAAACCCAAGAGCGACTGCGTATTCACGCGTCGCGACGGGATCGACGGATTTTTCCTGCGCAAACACCGGACCGAACGTGACCGCAATGGGAACAATCACGACACAAGTGAGAACACCGATCATACGACGACGTGGGCCGTCAGACATCTCCGCCTCCTCTGCGATGAGCTGCGAAGCAGCACTGCACAAACCGGACTGATCAGTTAATTGGCTGATGGTAGTGAGGAATCGGGACGGCATCAATCGACTCGGCCCGATACGGTACGTGGCGTCGAGTCCTGAAGTGGCTTTTTCCTCTTTGGCGCAGACGTCCCTCGTGCAAGGGCAGGCGGGACGCCCGCACCACAACATGTTGCAAAATGGTCCCGCGAACTCCGAACAGGATGGTTCTTCGGCCGGTTGACTCATTAGAATTCAGGCATTGACAGTACCGCCCTCCCTCACGTGTCGAGCCCGACACCAAACTCGGATCGCCCGATTCCGAGTCAAAATCTCTCCTCCACACAAAGCCTGCACACGCGCAGAACTCATTCGCAGTCGTGTTGTCAGCCGGTGCTGTTTAGTTGCCCCTCGTACATGCCACGAACTGATGTCAGCGAGACAACAGGAAAGAAACTGAACATGCTCTGCCCGCGAACCACAATGGCTGTGACGACACTTATCGTGTCATTGGCGATGTTTCATTTTCAACCTGTGTCTGCCGAAGAAACAATTCCCGAGGGCGTCGTCTTTGAAAAGAACATTGAATACTCGAATCCCGATGACCAGCACCTGCAACTGAACATGGCAAGACCGACAGTGGGACAAGGTCCGTTTCCGGCTGTCGTCTGCATTCACGGTGGAGGGTTTCGAGCAGGAACACGAGAAGGCTTCAACCGACTGTGCCTGAACCTTGCAGCACATGGATATGTGGCCGTGACAGTTTCTTATCGTCTGGCCCCGAAGTATCAGTTCCCGGCCGCGGTGCATGACGTCAAAGCGGCCGTGCGCTGGGTGCGAGCCAACGCTGAAAGATACAATATCGATCCGAATCGGATCGGGACCACAGGCGGCTCAGCTGGCGGTCACCTGGCTCAGTTTCTGGGTGTCACCAGCGGTGTCAAACACTTTGAGGGCGATGGCGGGAACGCCAACTATTCCAGCAGTGTGGATTGCGTCGTCAATTTCTACGGGCCCAGCGACTTCACAAAGTCATACGATGCCAGTGTTGATGCCGCTGAGGTTTTGCCGCTATTCCTTGGAGGCAACCTGCAGCAACAGCGGCGACGGCACATCCAGGCCAGCCCGCTGTATTGGGTGACTCCCGATGCAGTTGCGACGCTGTGCATTCACGGTACGGAAGACAGCTACGTCGCCCATGAACAGGCGGTCTGGTTGATCGATCGTCTGAAGGCCTCGCATGTGGAAGCCACGTTAATGAGCATTGAAGGAGCGGACCACGGATTTCGTGGGGCGACGAAGGAAGTTAAAGCAGGGATTGAGACCGCACGCATCAAATTCTTCGACAAACATCTCAAGCCGTAGTACGATTTAGCTGGCCATGGAACGTACACAGGAAGTTTGGAAGGTATCCTTCAGGACAATGGTTGAGTCTGAACTTCGGCAGCAGACATACGCGACAACAGTGATTTTTCAGAGGACGCCTCTTGACGTGTAGCCGGATTCGTAAGAATTCGGAGCGTTTTGAGCATCCGTCCGAATTCTCACGACATCGGCTACGACTTTGGCCGCACGTGTCGCAGCAGTCTCTGAACAAAGACGCCTGAAACTGTGGCACAACCGAAACGGACTTTTCAGCGCTTTTATGTACGCACTCTGAGTATTTGCATGATGATTCGAAAAACAACTTTGGCACTGCCGTTGGTGATGTGTTTCACGCCATGCGCTTTTGCTCAGGACAGTGACGTCAATTTCAGTCGCGACATTCTGCCGTTGCTGTCCAACAGCTGCTTCACGTGTCACGGTCCTGATGAAGCCAATCGGCAATCCGACCTGCGGCTGGACAAGCACGAATCGGCACTGATGGAACTGGAGTCCGGACACGCGGCCATTGTGCCGGGCCACAGCGACCAAAGTGAACTGTTTCGCCGAATTGCGTCCAGCGATGCCGACATAAAAATGCCTCCACCGGATTCAGACAGAAAATTGACCGCTGCACAGATTGCTTTGATCAAAAAGTGGATCGACGGCGGAGCCGAATGGTCCGGTCACTGGGCGTTTCAACCGCCGCAGCAACCGGATATTCCTGCGGCCGTGGAAGGATGGCAGACGAATGGCACGATCGACAAATTCATCCACGCGAAACTGAAGACAGTGAATCTGAGGCCGGAAGATCACGCGGCGAAGGAAACGGTAATCCGCCGCGTGACTCTGGACCTGACGGGCCTGCCCGCAACCATTCAGGATGTCGATCAGTTCCTTGCTGACGAATCCGGCCAGGCGTACGAACGGGTTGTGGATCGCCTGCTGAGTTCTCAGAAGTATGGTGAGAACATGGCCAGAATCTGGCTGGACGCAGCTCGCTATGGAGACACACACGGTCTGCATCTGGACAACGAACGATCGATCTGGCCGTATCGCGACTGGGTGATCAAATCGTTCAACGGTAATCAACCATTTGATCAGTTTACGGTCGAACAGATTGCGGGAGACCTGCTGCCCGATCCCACTCTCAGCCAGCGCGTCGCCACGGGATTCAATCGCTGCAACGTGACTACCAGCGAAGGCGGCTCGATCGACGACGAGTATTACATGCGATACGCCGTCGATCGGGTGGAAACCACGTCCACCGTCTGGCTGGGCCTGACCGCGGGCTGTGCGGCCTGCCATGATCACAAGTTCGATCCGCTGACACAAAAGGAGTTCTACCAGCTGTTTTCGTACTACTTCAGCCTGACGGAACGGGCCATGGACGGCAATGCTCTGTTGCCACCGCCTGTCGTAAAGGTTCCATCGACCACTCAAGTGCAACAGAAGAGTCAATACACTCAGCAACTGACAGCGATCGATACGACAATCGCAAAGCTGCTGTCCGAATTCAAATACACCGATCCCAAACCGACGGAAGTCCTGGGCGAATTGAGCGAAGAACAGCTCGTCTGGATCGATGACGTAATCCCACCCGGCGCAAAGCCCGAAGGCAATAGCCCGTGGCAATTTGTGGAAGCACCTGATCACCCTGTACACAGCGGCAAAAAATCCACAGTCCGCACGGGCTCAGGAGACGCGATCACTCAGCATTTCTTTACAGGAGCCACCGACAAACTGAAGATCGGCGAAAACACGCGGCTGTTCGCTTACGCATACCTGGATCCAAAGAATCCGCCGCAGACGCTGCAGCTGCAGTTCAACGATGGCAAGTGGGATCATCGAGCAACCTGGGGAGCGGACAAGGCCTTTCTGGCCGGCCGCAACGACGCCTTAAACCGACAGATGGGAAAACTGCCGGAAACCGGCGCGTGGGTTCGATTGGAAGTCGACGCGAGTGCCGTCGGACTGCCGCCGGGATCCGAACTGAATGGTTGGGCATTTACGCAGGTCGGAGGCACGGTTCACTGGGACACAGCGGGGATCGTTTCTCAATCACTTTCAGAAGAACAAAAACGGTCGTTGTTTGCGTGGGAACAGTTTCGAACGAAGGTAAAACAACCCGCACTCCCGCCGGAAATTCAAAAACTGCTGGACGTTGAGAAATCCAAACGCACGCCCGAACAGACGGCTCAGCTGACTCGCTACTACAAGCAGCATGTGCATCCGGATTCGCGAACAAAGCTGGCCGAGCCCCTGGCCGAACAGACTGACCTGAAGAGGAAAATAGGCGACGTAAACAATGCCATTCCCTCAACGCTGGTAATGGAGGACCGCCCCGAACCGCGCCAGGCTCATGTTCTGGAACGCGGCCAGTACACGGAAAAACGCGAGGCAGTTTCGTCGGCCGTTCCCGAATGGCTTGCTCCGCCGGTGGAAAATGCGCCTGCCAACCGTCTGGGACTGGCCGAGTGGCTGGTGCAACGGAACCATCCGCTCACGTCACGAGTGACGGTCAATCGTTTCTGGCAGCAGTTCTTCGGCACCGGTCTGGTGAAGACATCAGAGGATTTTGGCGTACAGGGTGAACAGCCGTCGCATCCGGAACTGCTGGACTGGCTGGCCGTCGACTTTGTCGAATCCGACTGGGACGTCAAACGTTTCGTGAAACAGATTGTCATGTCGTCTACCTATCAGCAATCATCACGAGTGACACCTGAAAGGCTGGCGGCAGATTCGGAAAACCGACTGCTGGCACGTGGGCCCCGTTTTCGACTGGATGCCGAAGTCATTCGCGATCAGGCACTCGCACTGAGCGGCCTGCTGATTGATACAATCGGTGGCAAGAGCGTCAAACCGTACCAGCCGGCAGGTTTGTGGAAGCCGGTGGGATTCGGCGGCAGCAACACATCGGTATTCGTGCAGGACAAAGGCGACAAACTGTTTCGCCGCAGCATGTACACATTCTGGAAACGCACCGTACCGCCTCCGTCGATGGTGACATTTGATGCCCCCAACCGTGAGACGTGCCAGGTGCGTCGAGCTCGCACCAACACACCGCTGCAGGCGCTGGTGTTGATGAATGATGTGCAATACGTCGAAGCAGCCCGAAAGTTTGCCGAGCGTGTGATCACCGAGGGCGGAACAAGCGTCGACGATCGTGTTATCTTCGCATTCCGGTCGGTTCTGAATCGGCGACCAAATACCACAGAACTGCAGTCACTGACAAATCTGTATGAAGAATACCTGAGCTTGTTCAGGGGCGATCCTGAGTCGGCGGCGAAGTTTCTGTCCGCCGGCGAATCGCCCCTCAGCGATCTGCTTGATCCCAAAGAACTGGCCGCATGGTCAATGGTGACGCATCTGCTGCTGAACTTAAGCGAAACTGTAACCAGGGGATAGTTGAACTGTCGGCGAACTGACGCTCGTCGCACTTGCAACTTGAAAACAACCCGACTGAAGTACCCACGGGGAATCAACAATGAACCCACTCCGAGAATCACAACTGATCGAAACCCGCCGCCACTTTTTTGGCCGGATGTCGACCGGGATCGGCTCGGCCGCCCTGGCATCACTCGTCAACCCATCGTTGTTTGCGGACAGCCCCCCTGCTGCGACGAATTCCCCTGGTGGAATCCCTGGATTGCCTCACTTTGCCGCCAGGGCCAAACGAGTCATCTACCTGTTCATGTCGGGTGCTCCGTCGCAACTGGACATGTGGGATTACAAGCCGAAAATGAACGATTGGTTCGATAAGGACCTGCCGGATTCTGTTCGCAACGGCCAGCGCATTACAACGATGACATCGGGACAGAAGCGTTTCCCGATTGCTCCTTCCATCTTTAAGTTCGGACAACACGGCTCCAACGGGACCCGAGTCAGCGAATTGCTGCCGTACACTGCAAAGATGGTCGACGACCTGGCAGTCATCAAGACGGTTCATACCGAAGCCATCAACCACGACCCGGCAATAACATACATTCAGACCGGCAGCCAGCTGCCAGGCCGCCCAAGCACCGGCGCGTGGTTTTCGTATGGTCTGGGCAGCATGAACGAAAACCTGCCTTCGTTCATCGTGCTGCATTCGACAGTCAACGGTGGCTTTGGTGGGCAGGCTTTGTATTCGCGGCTGTGGGGATCCGGTTTCCTGTCGACTCGACACCAGGGAGTCAGCCTGCGTGCAACGGGCGATCCGGTGCTGTATCTGTCCAACCCCGATGGCATGTCAGTTGCCATGCGTCTACGCATGCTGGATGAATTGAGTCGACTAAATGAGGAGCGTTTCAATGCAGTCGGCGACCTGGCAGTCATCAAGACGGTTCATACCGAAGCCATCAACCACGACCCGGCAATAACATACATTCAGAC
>LWDU01040778.1_pt1 | contig 19479 bp, 21 predicted proteins | sample 727161 | NCBI WGS metagenome assembly LWDU01 (sample SAMN04566230, study PRJNA314399) | hydrothermal vent metagenome | isolation source: deep sea hydrothermal plume seawater | place: Mexico: Gulf of California, Guaymas Basin | collected 2004-07-11
AGTTAGGGAATTACTAATGCTGGTTTCAATGAATTCAATGCCTCGAAGCCGAATAGTCGTTAGCTCCTGAACCAAACACGAACCCACACCGATAATCAGTAGATGTATGTGGGGGGGGTGTCGGCACATCACCGGGTCCACGAACTTGATTCACGACTCGTTGGTGGTTCTCGGGGCGCGCTCGGGGCGCGAGAGACCTCATAACCCCTCAAAACGACCATTATCGACTCGAACCCGAAACCCAGTGTTTAAAGGGGTGGCCCTGTGTTTATGGGGTTAGCCGATTTGCCATGGGATGCATGACACGCAAGAGGTCACAGGTTCGATTCCTGTATCGCCCACCATCTCTGACCTGGGGAAACGTGGCGAATCGCTGAGATGGCGATTCGCTGTTTCCATATAAGTAGCCATTCGAGTAGCCAAATTCACCGTCTTACATCGTTTGGTGATGTCGAGATTACAGATTCACGTGCCACTGGGGGTGGCCCCACAGGGTAGGGCCGGGGTCTAAAACGTAAGACGTATTCTGTAGTCATGAAGCAGTGGTGGGCGGTACCTGGGGAAAACGGGGGGGTTCCAGAACTACGCGACGTTCGAGTTCCAACACCCGGATTTGGTGAGGTTTTGGTCCGCATGGCTGGGGCAGGCGTCAACCGAGGCGAATTAATGTTCAATCGTGTCTTGAGAATCGATAATCCGAAGGCTCGAGCGGTGCGATCGGGAATTGAGATAGCGGGCGTCATCGAGACTTTGGGCGACGGCGTGGACGGCTGGTTTGTAGGCGACCGTGTCATGGCGCGGGGTGCTGCATGTCACGCGGAGGCGGCCCTCGTTAACGCTGAAGCGCTTATGCCTAGCCCAGCGGGGCTCAGCGATGTTGAGGCCGCTGCTATCCCTAATGTGTTTGTCACCGCCCACGACGCGATCGTCACGGTTGCCGGGGTGACGGCCCAAGACACGGTTCTGATTACGGCCGGCTCATCGGGTGTGGGGACGGCTGCAATCCAAATTGTGAAGCATCTTGGTGCAACGGCGATAGCAACTACGCGGTCGCCGGCTAAGGCCGCTGCGCTCGTTGACCTAGGCGCAGATCATGTCGCCGACGCCTCTTCACCGGATTGGTTGTCTTCGATGGTTGATCAGATAGGTCCGGTGACATGTGTAATCGACCAGGTTGGCGGTGATCTATTTCCAGGTCTGCTGAGTGCCCTCGAGGTTCTGGGCCGCTATGTCAGCGTCGGTCGTAACGCAGGGTCGGTCTCTACTATTGACCTTGACCTGGTGGCCCGAAATCGGCTTAATCTTGTTGGTGTGACATTTCGCACGCGGAGCCCCATCGAGGCACTTGAGTGCAGCAGGCGTTTCGCAGCCGACCTGTGGCCATCATTTGACTCGGGTGTTCTCCGACCGATAGTCGATCGGACCTTCGGGCTGGATGACCTCCCAGGAGCACATGAGTACATGCGAAGCAATGCCCAATTTGGCAAGATTTTGTTGGTGCCATAATCATTATGCAAACGACACCACTTACCGGACATGTCGGCGCCTCCGTCGAGGATGTGGAGCTTGGGGCGATGACCGACGCAGAATTCGACGACGTGCGACAAGCGTTCCTCGACCACTGTGTCCTCGTGTTCCCAGGTCAGAATCTCACCGTAGAAGAGCATGTCGCTTTTGCTGGGCGTTGGGGACCCGTTTCCACGAGCCCTTTCGTGAAATATATGGCGGATCACCCTGAGGTGCTGCACCTCACCAATCTTGGTAAGGCCAACGCCGTCACCGAAAACTGGCATTACGACTCGTCTTTCCTTCCCTCGCCGTCGTCGCTCACGATCTTGTCGGCGCGCCGGATTCCAATTGGTGGCGACACCATGTGGTCTAGCCAATACCACGCCTATGAGACTCTCTCGGAGGGCATGAAGCGAATGCTCGACAATGTTCGCGCCGAGTTCACGGGTACTCGATTAGCTAAACGAGTTGGGAAGGAGTCCGAGACGCCTTTCTGCTTGCATCCAGTGGTGCGGACACATCCAGAGACGGGTCGGAAGGCGCTGTTCGTCGGCCACCCTGGTGACACCATGCGCCGCTTTGAAGACATGACCCTGGAGGAGAGCCTGCCGCTAATGGAGTACCTGTACGAGCATTCCACCAGACCTGACCGGATATATCGTCACCACTGGACCAAAGGTGACGTAGTCATGTGGGACAACCGCTGCACCATGCACTACGCGGTCCATGACTATGGCGAGCAGTCTCGAGATCTGCATAGGATCAGCATCAGCGGCGACCCCCCGCGGTAGCCAATTTCTGTTGTTATGCGGCTAAAGGTTCTAGGTGGAGTTCTATGGATCAGCAACGGGAGATTTCGTAAGAGACCTCACAGCATTTCTCAATAGCGGCGAATGAAAACTTAGGCGCCGAGGAGCAGTGGGTGTGTAGGACGTCGTGTGGCGAGGATCAACGCTGGTATTTGGTCGGAGAGCTAAACGAGTCGTTACCGCTACAGCCGCCCGACTGAAGCTCAATGGTCAACACTTCAGAGGAACTAACGTCAATGAGGATGCGGTTGACAGCGCTTGCCGGTCTGTCTGTCTGCGAGTCAGATGTGAACCCGTGGTAGCAATAAATTCCTGATCCTGCTTCCACTTTTGCGAAGTCAAGATTGATGCGACCGCTGCTTTCTTTCTTGAAGATCCAATCACTTGCTTCTGTCAAAGTTGAAGCCACCGCAATGAGCTGATGATCCGAGCGAGTGTTGTCCTCGACAAGGGCGAGATTGTCCATCCATGCGCCTTGAACGTCTTGGACCGTGTACCAGATGCCCTTCGCGGTTCCGGGAACGTCCTGAGCGATTTTCCCGCATCCGATCTGAGCGTCAGCGACGCGTCCATCGAGTTCCTGCAGCATGCTGTACAGAAGAAGTCGGATGTCTTCTACGAACCAATTGAAGCCGCAAACGGCATGTTGAGCATCGGAGGGTTGGCGGTCCAAGTTGATGAAGGCCATCGGGCCAAGGTTGTAATCGTAAGCCCAGAGGTCTAATTGGGTGTTCGGCGTAGTTAGACCACCAAGGGTGCCGATGGCATCGCCTTCTTCGAAACTAACTCTGACATCGAGTCGCTCCCAAGTGTCGTAGAGCTCGAAAGCGCAGTATTCGAATTCCCTAGCGTCGTAGCCGTAGCTGTTGCATCGCTCCTGGGCGCTAGTCGTAGCCTCCACGATCTGATCTGAGACGGTCGACACGTGTCCGAATCGTAGGTCTCGGCCCTCACAGATGCTGAACACCAGACCCCAATCGCTGTAGGACTCTGTGTCGCCCACTACGTCGTACCTAGTCCTCGTAACCCGAAACAGAGTGAGATCCCCGGGCGAAGACAGAGCTACCGTCGGCGAGGCGCCCTCGGTGTACCCAGGAAGTACGAGGTATACGTGATCTGTGGGGACCGTGTGCTCGGGAACGCTGATGTGACCTAATGGGACTGTCGCTGCCAGGCTCTCCCTAGAGATTGGAAGTGCTGTCAGTGGCCGTTCGACACAGGGGATTGCTGGAGCGCTTGTCGTGGGAGGTGCACCGTGTCTAACGGTTGTGGGAGGTGCGGCCTGCTCTGTCTGGGGAACGGAGTCGTCGAAACAGGTCTCCAAAAGAGATAACTCCTCGGCGGTTGGGTCGGCGGTAATGAACTCCCCTGCTCGATCGGCACCCACGATCGATGCCGCGCACTCGAAGGGACTGAAGTCCCCAGAGGACAACATCAGGGCTTTGGCCTCATAGTACTTCTCGAGACTTTTCTCATAGTCAGTCTGGACTTTGGCTTGAGCTGTGGTGGTTGTCGGTGTCGCTGTGGTGGTTGTCGGTGTCGCAGCTGCTGTAGTTGGTGGCGTTACTGAATCTTCGGATTTGACCGACGTCGTTGGACTGGGTGACGTAACGGCTGGTTTGGTCGTCTCGTCTGTCGTTGGAGGCGACGAATTTCCGCAGGCGGCAGTAAAGAATAGAAAGGCCAGAAGGACAGCGAACTTCCTCATTGCCTCACCTTATTAGACAGAGAGTTAGGGAATTACTAATGCTGGTTTCAATGAATTCAATGCCTCGAAGCCGAATAGTCGTTAGCTCCTGAACCAAACACGAACCCACACCGGCGGCGACGTCGATCGCCACCACGCCAACAACGAAGCCAGCAACCATCGACCCAATAATCAGAACGCGAACAACTGGACCCGCTTCAAAGAGGTTGTTACGGGTGTAGAACCACCGAGACACACCCACCTACTCCTTAATTGGACATAAGAGACACTTAAACCAACCTCAGGGAATTACCAAACCGATGATTTCCGCCGCCGCCGTCTCAATTGGGGCCAGTGCTTGGTCTACCTCTGCGGCGGAGAAACCCAGGTCCATCATTATTTCCGACGTATGCTCGCCAAGGTATGGCGGCGGAAGTTTCGCGCCTAAACCAGGCGTCTCACTCAACTGGACGACATTACTAACGACTTGAGTTGTGCCATAGTTCGGGACTGTGATCTCGGCAAGATAATTGTTTGCGGCTGCTTGAGGGTCAACGAGGATCTCCTGATAGCTCTGCACTCGTTCATAAATAATTTCGGGTTGCTCACCCAAAAAGACTTCCCACTCAGCTGTTGTATGCGATGCAAAAGCTTCTCGAAGCTCAGCTCGAACTTCGATGACCCCATCACCATCACCAAGAATTCCGATTCGTTTCGCCGCCGTATTCCATCTGGTGTCGAGAACTAGGTCAGGTTTCCCGCCGTAAACGAGAAATTCGTCCCATGACTCATCTGACATTGCAACCGCCAAGAGAAACGAACCACCGTCGGATGCTTGGTAGACCCCATAGGGACTAGCAATACTGGGGTTGTATTGACCATCGCGTGTCAAAGAGATTCCAGTCATCGCTGTGTGAGTTAACTCCCAAGATTGCAACCACATCATGGTTCCCAGAGCCGAAGTATTTACCTCCTGCCCCCGTCCGGTTTGTTCACGGGCGAATAACGCGGTCATGATTCCTAAGCTCAGTTGCATAGCGCCCGAATGGTCGGCGATTGCTGCACCAGGTGGCATCGGAGGTCCATCAACGGGACCCGATACTGCTGCTAATCCGCCACGCGCCTGCGCCGCACCATCCAGCATTGCTTTATCGGCGTCTTTCCCTTTTGGCCCAAACCCGGAAACTCTTCCATAGATAAGGCGCTCATTTATTCTCCGCAGGTGGTCGTAACTCAAACTCATTCGATCCAGAGCTTCCGCCCGATAATTTGTTACAAACACATCCGATTTTTTTATTAATTCGTTAAGAACTCTTTTTCCGAGGTCTGTATGAGCATCTAGGGCTATTGATTTTTTCCCACGGTTCATAGCCACTTGCTGGCTGCCCATTACTTCCATTCCATATTCAAAACCTGGTCCCCTTGCGTACCGGTTTAACTCACCGCCTGGAGGTTCAACCTTTATTACCTCAGCGCCCATATCACTTAAAAATGCTCCAACATGGGGTCCCTGAATGGCGACAGTCATGTCTAAAACTTTCAGTCCAGTGAGCGGACCATCAGACAAATCTTTTGAAACCACTATTCCGTTCCCCCTTTATATGCACGCCTTAGAACCGAGGCACCCCTGCCTAACTATTAATCATCACCCAAGTTGGCAGTCAAAAGGGATCAAAACGACTAAACCATCCCAAGCTTTTTATTTGTTACCCCAGTGTGTTTATGGGGTTAGCCGATTTGTCATGGGATGTATGACACGCAAGGGATCGCAGGTTCGATTCCTGTATGGCCGATCACTCCGAAACCTTTGAAAGTACTGAGCTGGTGTGTGAGGCTCGATGTCTAATGTGTAACTGCCGAGTAAGCGCTCGGTTGTGGCACCGGGGGCCGCGGTCCTGGACTAGACCGGGTTTCGAATTTGATCGGAGGAAAGATGATCGAGATCGGCAAGGAACTGGCGGGCAAGGTGGCTTTGATTACTGGGGGTGCCCGCACGAAGGGACAGGGCGCAGCTGAGGGTCGATTGTTCGCCTCACGGGGCGCCACCGTGGTTCTGGCCGATGTGCTCGATGAGGAGGGTGAACGTACTGCGGGCGAGATCGAGAGAGCCGAGTACGCCCATCTCGACGTGACGTCCGAGCAGGAGTGGGATGACGTGGTCGCCGATGTGATGGGCCGACACGGCCGACTCGACGTGCTTGTCAACAATGCGGGTATTGCCCTGATGGGTCGGCTCGTCAACACAACCATCGATGACTGGAACTTGACGATGGCAGTCAACCAGACCGGCGTCTTTTTGGGGATGCGGGCTGGAGCTCGGGCCATGATCGAGGCTGGCGACGGTGGAGCGATTGTCAACATCAGCTCGGTAGCGGGCATGGAGGGCCTATTCGGGTCAACTGCCTATGGGGCATCTAAATGGGCTGTGCGGGGCATGACCAAGGTCGCGGCCAAAGAGTTGGGCCGCCACGGGATCCGGGTGAATTCGGTTCACCCTGGATTCATCGACACCGACATGTTGGCCCAAGGAAATTTCGACGACGAGCAGAGAGCCAAGATGGCTAGGTCGGCACCGGTCGGGCGTATCGGGGTGCCCGACGACATTGCGAACATGGTCCTATACCTGGTCACCGATGCTGCCGGTTTCGTCACCGGCCAGGAGTTCGTGGTCGACGGCGGATGGCACGGTTGACGTAGCCCCGAAGCTATTGAGCCCCCGCTTCGGTGACAAAACAAACGAAACGACCGGTAGGCCGACAGTGAAGGCAGCGCTACCGATCGTGTTCGTCGCTAGATTTTGTTCAGATCAAAGAGCTCGCACGTTCTGAGCTTCATCACCCTTGCGTCCTTGACCAATATCGAAAGAAACGGTTTGGCCGTCTTCAAGCGACTTGTAGCCGTCGCCGCCATCAATATTTGAATAATGCACGAAAAGGTCATCGCCGCCATCACTAGGAGAGATGAAGCCGAAGCCTTTCTGTGAGTTGAAAAATTTAACAGTACCTTGGGCCACTGGGCCCCCTTCTTCATAAAATTGAAGCCGCTTTCGACTTCATCAACCTTAAGCGTACGGGTTGGAAAGGCTGAAAGAACGAGGCACCGAAGCACCCGCTCCACCGAGTTCAACGGGGGAGAAGAAGTCGTTCCCAAAAGTCGTAACCAGCACCAGAGCCGACCTGGGATGTGGCGAGCCCTCTCCCTACATATCCCTACATAGATTGACTGATTAAGGCTGGATCGCCTCGTTAACCTCCAAGGTTCGGTACTACTTGGGGGCACTCGATACCTAGAAGTTTCCGAGTAGGGGAGTCTCATCCGTAACGGTGGGACTCCTCTTTACGTTCCGCGACAAGCGAAACATCCGGAACATAACCTCGCCAGGGCCTTTCGAAATAAACCGTCAGAGCTGGGGTCAAGAGTATGAGATGTGCTGCTGCGGTAGGGGCCGGAGAGTCCTGCTAACGACTGACCTGTAGGGCGCCCCCCACAGGGGTAGGGATGCCAAACTTGCTAGGTGCGTTACCGAGCGGTCTTGCTTTGTTTGTGTCTGGTGGTGTCAGCGTGCGGGGGTTCGAGCTCCTCTGAGAAGGAGCATTTCGAGGAACCAATCGAAGAACGGCTGGAACAGCAGCAAGAGTCGATGTCAACCACCACCTTGCCTGCTGCATCTACGACAACCGCTGCTACTCCTACTGCGACAGCGGTGCCGTCGACCACGACCGTTGCATCAATATCAATGACTGCGACACCATCGACGACCGCTGCCCCTGCGAGCAGCACCACCTCACCAAATGTTTCCAAAGATTCAAAACCCCCCACAAGACCTGTAGATAGCTATTCCTGCGTTATCAACAGTGCTGGCTATTGCGTTTTCACAGGTCAACCCCACCCAAACTTCTTAAAGCCGCACAGCAACATCATCGTCAATCTCGACGGCGCGGAACTCTTCTCAATTGATGAGGCTGTCGCCACAAATTCCGAAGGTGAGATTCTTCAGGCAAGAGGCACCCCTGCTTTCGATGGCGACGAATTATTAGCGAGCCCTCAGACAGGAATGACTAACGACGAAAAGGCTTTTCACCGTGTCATGGCAATCATGTTTGGGATCCGAAATCAACTGATGTACGACATTGAAGATTTAGACAAAGAGACATGGGACTCGTATTTGGTACCCCTCGCCGAAAGAGGAATTAAGGAAACAACTTTTACAGACGGCATGACCCCAAAGGAAAATCATTACGGCAGAGATGGAATTTTCGAACTCGCAAAAAAGCCAGATGGAAGAGATATCCATCATGACGTCATGAAGTTTTTAGAAGAGTCAGGTCTGTATCTCCTTTGTCATGTGACATCGGACGAATTTGCTGAGATGCTCGAAGCTACTCATCCAGAGGGACATGATCCTTGCGAAGAAGCGGGAGTCGTAAACAAAGTTCCATTTGCCGACACAGACTAAATCGCGGTGGCTCCGATCTATTCTGAGTTGGGCCGAGGAGTGCGCCAGCTGAGTTTTGAAGCCCCGCGAGTTTGCTCTCTGCGCGGTACTGGCGCGATGGTTAGAATCGTGCCATACCGGCTGAAATTCACAGCCCATGATGGGGGAGTGCAGCTATGCCTCGATTCGTAATTGAACGAGATATACCCGAGATCGGCTCTTCGGAGCGTGACCAATTGAGAGGGGCAGCAGCCGCGTCCAATGATGTTTTGGTTGCAATGCGGTCTGAAGGCAAGAACATTGCTTGGGAACATTCGTATGTAGTTCAAGACAAAACGTTCTGCATTTATCACGCCGATGCTCCTGAAATGATTGATGAGCATGCGGAGCGCAGTGGATTCCCCGCTTCCATTGTTACCGAGGTAAAGGCTCGGATTGATCCCATTACCGCAGAGGGGTAAGGGTTTGCTGAGCATTTCGTTGACTGAGGCCTACGTCTGCACGTCAACTTCTTTAAAACGCCCAACAAAAACTGAAGAAACCTAGCCCTGGTCGTCCCGTCGCATGACTCCGAGAGTTGCGGCTTTGTCCGTAGTGAAAATCCCCGACCACCATAGTCGTGGGCTGCCTTGGGTTGGATAAGCGGATACTCTCAGGGGTTTGGGACTAGCTAGCGGCAAGGAAGTGGTTGTGCGTTCTCTGTGGGTGTTTTGTGTAGCGGCCATTTTGGCCGTCTCCTGTGGTTCTGGTTCGGAAACTGCGACGCAGACGACGACCGCTGAGCTAAAGATGACCGCTGCGCCAACGACGACCGCTGCGCCAACGACGACCGCTGCGCCAACGACGACCGCACCGGCGGGACCTCTCGGAGAAGTGGAAATTCTTGTGGCGCCAGACGAGGGGTTCTTGACGTCGGTGCCTAGCTCTGGGTTGTGGACGATGAATGTCGCTGGGGCGAATTGGGCTGGGCCGCCGGTCTACGTGTTGATATGTACCGCGACTGACTTGGTCATATTGACGAGAACTGGTACCTCTACCTGTGATCTCAGCAACCTCAAAGTTGGAATGCCAGCCGACGGCGCCTTTTCGTTATCTTTCGACCTTCGCATCCCCGAAGACGGCCTCTGTATAGCGGCGGGTGATCAGGGTCAGGTTGAAGCTGGAGGCGCTTGTAGTCAGTGTCTCCTCCAACAACAGCTCCAGTTGAGGGCATTTAGCTGGTAGCTCTTCGTTGTCGGGGAACGCGAACACACCAATAAGACCGGCGCGTGAATGTTGATGAACGTTCAACAGGGCGTGGAAAAACCCGCGAATCCAACGCCTCGATTTATTTCTTGGGTGACTATGTGAGTCCCATTTAGTCGTGGCGCTATCGTGGCACCATCAGGGGAGGAGTCCCCGGCGATGCTAGGGGGCAGTGGTGAGCGATCTGATTATTCGTGGCGGAACAGTAATTGACGGGACCGGGCAGGCTGGCGTGCGGGCTGACGTCATGATCCAAGATGGATTGATTACTGAGATCGGCAGTTTTAACGGTCGTCGAGCAGATCGAGAAATTGATGCAGAAGGGCATGTGGTGAGCCCAGGGTTCGTTGACGTCCACACCCATATGGATGCTCAGATCGCGTGGGATCCTCTCGGTGAAAGTTCATGCTTTCACGGAGTGACTACAGCAGTTATGGGTAATTGTGGCTTTACCTTGGCCCCGGTACGCGACAACGAACGGCACCTCGTAGTCCGAAATCTCGAACGCGCCGAGGATATTTCTGCGGATGCAATGGCTGCCGGTATCGACTGGTCGTGGGAGACTTATCCGGAATATCTTGACTTCGTTGATCGAACACCAAAGGGCATCAACTATGCCGGGTATGTCGGTCACTCAGCCCTTCGTACTTGGGCTATGGGCGAGCGAGCTTTTGAGCAAGAAGCCGACGATGACGACCTTGCCCGCATGGTGGGTCAGTTGCGCGATTCCATTCAGGCTGGCGCTATGGGCTTTACGACCTCAATCTCAGTGAACCACGCGACGGCAGATGATCGCCCGGTCGCCAGTCGGATGGCTGGATGGAACGAGATCGACGTGCTCGTTTCGGAGATGGGACGAATGGGCGCAGGAATCTTCGAGCTAGCTCATCATCATCACCTTCGATCGAGCGATCCCGAGAAGCGTGAGGCTTACATCAGCCGTCTCGTCGACTTGGCAATCCGAACAGGAGTACCGGTCACTTACGGCATGTTGGCGACAAATCAAGGCGACAACGGTTGGAGACCGGTAGTCGAACTGTTGGACCGAATCAACAACGGTGGCGGCCGGTCATGGGCTCAGGTGCATACCCGATATTTCGGTGTTCTGCTTTCCTTCGCAACGAGGCTTCCGTTTGATTCGCTACCGGTATGGGCTGATTTGAGAACCCGTTCCCTGGAAGAGCAGAAGGCGGCTCTCCTGGATCCAATTACTCGAACCCGACTGATCGAAGAGGCAGTTCACGGTGACTACGGACGTTCAATAGGCGCCGAAGCTCGGAAGCCTGAATGGGAACACATCTATCCGATGGAGAACTCAGCGCTTCCACCTTTTAAGTCCATCGCCGATCTTGCATCTGAACGCAATGCAACCCCGATGGAAGTCTTCATAGATGTAGCACTTGCACACGATCTCGATATTTTTTTCATTCAAGCTGCAGCGAACCAGGATCAAGACGTGGTCCTTGAGTTGATGCGTCACCCATACGCAATCCCAACCTTCAGCGACAGTGGCGCCCACGTCACGCAGATCATGGACTCCTCCTTGCAAAGTCACATGCTCGGTCACTGGGTACGTAACCAGGGTGCATTTAGCCTGGAAGAGGCCGTGCATCGAATGACCCAAGTCCCCGCGACGGCCTGGGGGTTCAATGATCGTGGGGTGCTAGCCGAAGGTAAGGCCGCAGATATAAACGTGTTTGACCCTGAGACAGTCGCTCCCAACTTGCCTGAACTGCGGCACGATCTTCCAAGTGGGGCGCCGCGCCTTCGTCAGACTGCTACCGGATTCAGAGCCACCATCGTGAACGGCGGGGTATTGGTGGAAGACGGTGAGACGACTGGTTTGACTCCAGGCAGTCTCTTACGAGGCCCGCTGGCGCGCTGAACGCTTTATAGATCAGTTTGTATTTAATAGCTGGCGTTTTTCATGTCTCACAGATCTTTCGTTATGGGTTGAAAACGGTGCCGCTACACAGTCGAAGATGTCGTCGGCGATGACGATCGGCTCAGTGCTTTGGTTCTTCGCGACTCTCGCGACCTAGCCAACAGATCGCCCCTGTTCGCCCCCCAGAGACTTGTTTTGAACCATGGCTAGGGCGCTTCACTCTTGTAGAAAGTGGGTACTACCGGGAGATCTTTGGTCTGGTGAGACAGCCCCTCAAAGATTAAGCGTTGCTGCTACCCCCGCCGGGTTCAGATCAACGAAGCCGAGAATCGGGTGAATTCACCGAACTTGGGGGCATAAAACTAGCCATCCAGCCTGTCGCGTGCCGCGGCAGGGGACTCAGCTGCAGCACCTCGCTCGACTGCCTCTTTGCGATTTGGTTTGATCGCCACCCCTACTGCACCGGGAGATGGGTTTTGATCGGCGAAGTACATCGCAATTTTTTGGCGTTTAGCGAACTTGCCTCCGTTCAGGTCAAGTTCTCGCCGGTTGGTTCCTTTGGAAGGTTCGACGGTTCGATCATTGACAAATTCGAGATCCCACCACCACTTCTTCAACAGGTTGATAGAACCATTCCCAACGCGATCATCCCAGCGAGCGATACTCCCGCGCAGAAACGGAAAGTGGATCGCAGCCCACAACCACATCCGCTGAGACAGTAAACCTTCGGTGTTGTACGGACAGGTCTTCATGCAACGTCCGCATGCGGAACCCTTCAGATTACCCAGCCGATATTTGGCGCATTTCTCCGCGTCCGGTTTCCACATCTCATAACCGTTAAACATGACCTTGTCCCCGAAGCTGATTGCGCCGCAAGGGCACTCTCGGGCGCATTTGGTGCACTTTTGGCAGAAATCCTGGAGGCCGAAGTCGATGTGACGGTCGGAGGTCACAGGCATGTCAGTCGTGACCACCACCGACTTGAAGCGGGGGCCAACGAATGGGTTCAAGACCAACTCACCGATTCGACTCAACTCTCCGAGACCAGCATTGAGTACTAACGGTATGTGAAGGACGTGTGAGAGAGCATTGGTCTGACTGCGGGCTGACCAGCCGAGGCCCCGTAGGTGCTCGGCAATGACGCCTGCTATCTCGGCGCCTCTCATGTAAGCCCGCATTGACTGAGCACCAGAAATCCAGTCGTCACCTGAGGCGCCCTCCATGGTTTCGTAGCCTTGATCAAGAAGGATGACAATCGCGTTTTGGTGGTAGGGCTCGATCGGTTCGCCACCAGCGTCGTGCGAATACCACGCATACCGAGGAACCGGGCAGATTCCGACCATGTCCCCGCCGAGAAAATGGGCTAGGGCCTTGACATCTGACGCGTTGACGTTGGGATCTTCAGTGCCGAGGGCCATGTCCGTGGCGACTGGCCCGTCTTGGTGCGGGACCATAGAACGGATCATTGACACGTAAGCCTGCGCGGACGGGGTTTTGGTAGCGAAGACTTTGCGATCCTCGACAAACTTGGTCCCCAAGTCTCCATGTATGGGACGGTCGAAGAAACTTGCCCGTTGAGGCACTCTCGGGATCTCCTCATCGATCACCAAAGTGGTTGCGGCGTCAACCCGTTGGATGCGTTCCATGGGGTAGCTACCCATGTGCAGAGGACGGTGCTCGCCTCGCAGCCTGCCCCACCCGGGCCTGGCGCCGCCGAACCCTAACCACCACAGTGGCCCGTGGGAGCGAATGCGGTCGCCCCAAGAACGAGGGGCCAACGGGCCTTGCGGTGTCGCCTCGAGGTCAGTAGTCACTACCCCGATTCCAAAGCCGCGTTTCGACCAGGGGTTACGGAGCTCATCGTCGGAGATTTCCACGAGACCAGCTTGTAAAGCAACACGTCCTAAATTCAGGTCACTGGCCTGGGCAGTGTGCGCAGTGGCGGCGTATCCCAGATTGCGAATGTATCCAGCGGTGATCACTGCTAGCTCTGTGGCCCTCAGGTCTGCGGCCGCTTGCTGACTCCCCACTAGCCAGTCGTCGCCGGGGCGGCCTGGTTCGACGCCGTGGGCAAAATCGATGAGCACGACCACAGCCCAACGATGGGTGGCCATTTCGGTAGTTGAGTTACTGAACCATGCATCGCTGGGTACGAGACAGGTAGCGGCGGCATCGGCATCAAGGAAATAGCAGCCGGCGGTGAGGTTCGCCGAAACCTCATCAGGCCCACCTGGAATAGGTGCCCGCTCCGCGGCAGGTTCTCCTCGGCGCGCAGCGTCGAACAGCGCTTGATACCGGGCCAAGCCGTTCATTACCGACTGTGGGCCGGGAGCCGACATTTCGCGGGGTAGAGCCGGAGTCAACCCAGGCCACCCGTCTAGGTGCGCTTCGGGAACGAGACGGGGAAGCCGTTCCGCGCAATGTGGTCCTAGATGAACTGGTCGTCGCCTATTACTGAAAAGTCGCATGGTCCCCCCCAAGTGAAGTTACTCCTCCACGACAACTGATAGATCTTTAACGGCGAGGTGTCGCCGCGGCTGTGATTTCAACTTCAATGTCGCCGGCCACGAGGGGTGCTCCCACGGTGGTTCGACACGGATAGGGCGACTCGAAAACGTCAAGGAACACCTCGTTCCATGAAGGAAAGTCTTCAACATTGGTGAGTTGGGCGTTGACCTTCACAACGTGATCAAGGGAGAGACCGAAATCTTCGAGAATTAAACCAAAGTTTTCTAAAGTCACACGGGCTTGAGTTGCGAGGTCGCCGCTGCTTACTTCAAATGTGTCCAAATCGATGGCGGTCATACCGCTGAACAGATACAAATCACCGACCTGAATGGCAGTCGAGTTTTGGATATTGAACTTTTCTAACGCGGCTGATGCTGAAGATGATGAATGAACTGTGGTCATGATTGACACCATAGGCGGAGGTAACTTAACCCTGACGAAGACGTACCATGAAATGGCCCTAAGAGCGAAACTTGAGGTGTTTAGCGGTGAGTATCAAAGTGATTGAGTTGAGAGTGGAACAGTGAACGAATCTAAACATGGCGAGGAAAACGACCGCAGCGCTGAATGGGAACAACTCAGGCAGGCGCACCTTGTCGCCGCCGACGCCCGACCTGCTTCGTCGGCTGGCGGTGTCCATCATCTAGCGCTTCTGAGTTCCGACGTAGAACGTACGATCGGCTTTTATCAAGGACTCCTCGAATTCCCCCTCACCGAATTGTTCGAAAATCGCGACTATCGAGGTTCGACTCATTTGTTCTTCGACGTTGGAAACGGTAATGCGCTCGCGTTTTTCGACTTTCCCGGCCTGAACCTCGACTCATATTCTGAGGTATTGGGATCGATGCATCACTTGGCTATCTCCGTGACACCTGACAAGCAGACTCACCTACGTTCGAAACTAGAAGCAGCTGGGGTTGAGATCATTTTCGAGCATGCGAACTCGATCTATTTCAACGGACCCGATGGCGAACGGCTAGAACTATTGGCCGATTCGCTGGGCGAAATGAACGGTAAACCGGTGCTGTAATGGCGCTTCAAACCTGTTGCTGCCGTCGCGGTTAAGTGATCGGCCTTAAGGTGGAATCATGGCTGACGCACAAGACCCCCCCAGTTCTGATTCTTTGGTCGAAGTCCAAGCGATGCTCGGCATTGCAGGAATCGAACCGACAGGGGCAGACCTTGCTTCGCTGGGGCGAATCTTCCCCGCATTGAGACGAAAAGTCGACCGGATGTACGACGTCGACACCGGCGACGAGGTAACAGCCGCGATCTTTCGAGCAGAGTCAGATTCCTGATCGTGGAAAACAACTCGATTCAAAAGACATCGAGCGACCTCCGCGCCGGGAAAACCACTAGCCGCGAGCTCGTAGAGCGAGCCTTACAGGCCTCGGACCGGCTCAACCCAATTCTGGGAACGTACCTGTGTCGCTTTGATGAGAGTGCCCTCGATACTGCTGATCGGGCCGACAACGAGCTCCGGTCCGGAAAGGATCGGGGACCCTTACACGGCATCCCTTTGGGAATTAAGGACATCATCTCGACCGACGAAGGACCCACCTCGGCCCAATCACTAGCACAAGACCCCTCTTGGGGAGACCAGGGCGATGGGCCTCTACTCCAACGTCTGCGAGGCGCTGGTGCAGTCGTCATGGGGAAGACAACGACGATGGAGTACGCCATCGGGTTCCCCGATTTTGACAAACCTTTCCCGGTTCCGCGCAATCCCTGGAATGCTGACCGTTGGACCGGCGGTTCTAGTTCCGGCACGGCTAACGGCATATCGTCCGGTCAATTTCTCGGCGGATTGGGAACAGATACAGGTGGAAGCGTTCGGTTGCCTGCCGCCTACTGTGGCATCAGCGGGTTTAAACAAACGTTTGGTTTGGTGCCGAAAAGTGGCTGTATTCCCTTAGGGCTCAGTTACGACCACATCGGTCCGATGGCGACCTCGGTATGGGATTGTGCTGCGATGCTGACCGTCATGGCTGGCTCTGACCCTACTGACAGGACCACGGTGCGAAGGCCGCCTCTCGATTACGTCGCGACCCTCAACGAAGATAAGGCCGTAAAAAAGGCTGGTGTTGTAACGAACCGGTCGTTGATAGACGCGAGTTCTGAGCAAATGATGGCGGTCTTCGACGACGCGGTTAACGAAATGCGGGTCGCGGGCGTAGAAATGGTGCCGTTTGAGGTTCCCCACTACCAAGCGATGCACGATGGCACATTTATAGCGTTACAAGCCGAAGCTTTCTCATGGCACCGCAATCAACTACGCGACAGATGGACCGACTACGGACGACCGACCCGACTCACAATTGCCCAGGGTGCGCTTATCTCGGCCGGTGATCTCGTTCAAGTAGAACGCGTCCGAGAAATTGCGCGAAAAGCAGTACTGGCTCAGATGGACGAAGCTGGCGTTGAAGTGCTCTTGAGTCCCACTACTGGTTACGGAGCAACACCTTTCGAAGGAGCTGACCGAAAGGCGATTTCCTTGGCCGCAATTCACACCCCTGCATGGAACTCGACCGGATTTCCGGCCCTGTCAGTACCGATGGGATTTGACCAAGATGGAATGCCCTGCGGAATGCAGATAATCGGGAGACCATTTCAAGATGATGTCGTCTTACGATTAGGTCACCGATACCAACAGCTCACCGACTGGCATACCCAATTGCCGGCGCTGCACGCCGACTCGAGCTTGACAGAATAAAACCGTATTTCTCGCGAGGGCTCATTGGCTTACCAGGCTGGAACTTACGAATTTGTTCCGATCATTTGGCCTTGTTCATCGAGATAAATCGAATTCTTTGGTTCGGCAAACACAGCCTCTACTGCCGGGATGAACTCTGAAAGCTGCATTGAGTCATAGCTTGGATCAAAAGCTAGTTGATCAAATTCTTGACAGAATTCGACCGTCAGGTCATAGGCGCGATGACCAAGGAACTGATCCCTCATATCGCGATCTAGCCCGAGGTGATGAAAAAAGTTGTAGCCCTGAAAGATGCCGTGTTTCTCGACCATCCAAAGATGATCGTCTGAGACAAATGGTTTAAGAACGGCTACCGCGATATCTGGATGATTGTAAGAGCCCAGGGTGTCTCCGATGTCATGCAACAACGAGCACACTACGTATTCCTCCGATCTGTTCGCCCGGTACGCTCGAGTCGCAGTTTGGACTGAGTGTTCCAATCGGTCGACTGCAAACCCACCGCAATCACCATCCAACAGACGTAGATGGTCGATTACTCGTTCGGCTACGGCGTTGGCGAAAACTCGGTTGTGAGCTGCGATGATTTGCCAGTCCAGAGGAGTTGCTTCAGTCATTGCGCCGAATGTCGCACTTTGCGTTAAAAGATCCTGGTCTTCAGTGAGATTGGTCACAATTACCCCCCTCAGGTTTCGTGCTCTGTGAATTGTAATTCTTTAGAAACTCCAACGGGGCTTTAGTAACACGTGCCTTAACTGCAGAGTTCAGTGCCACGACAAAATATTGCTCTGCTTGGTCTTCGATACTGACCTCCGTCGCACGTATTGGCTAAATTGTTGTTTGTGAGACCAAAGGGAGCATAGCTATGACCGTTCAGCGGTTACATCATGTTGCGTATCGATGCACCGACGCGCGAGAAACAGTCGATTTTTATGAGACGTTTCTGGACCTCGAACTTGCCACCTCGATTGCCGAAAATGTTGTGCCGTCGACAGGGGAGCGATATCCACACATCCACATTTTCTTGGAGATGGCCGATGGCGCATCAGTAGCGTTTTTCGAGCTCCCTGAGTCAGAAAAAATGACACCTGATCCGAACACGCCAGATTGGGTGCAGCATCTCGCGTTAAAGGTAGAAAGCCGAGATGCATTGCTGGGCTACAAGCAACGTCTTGAACAGGGTGGCCATTCGGTGCTGGGACCGATCGATCACTCATTTTGTGAGTCAATCTATTTTCATGACCCCAGTGGTCATCGACTAGAGCTAACAACCGATATTGGTGACGCAGAGTTGCACCAGAAGCTTCGATCGTCGGCTCGTCCCATACTTGCTCATTGGGAACAGCATCGAGTCGCTCCCGATGTGGACCCTCTTCACGCAAATGCACGCAACGGTGGAGATTCCTAAGTCTCAGCGGTTTCGAGGCTTCAACAAAAAGCGGACAATTGAACGATGCAAATGGGCGGCCGGTTTGAGGGGGAAGAACTGATATGAAATCCGGGCACGCTTTGAACCCTCTTCCGCTGATTGATGTGGCCCCGGTTTTAGCAGGTGCGCCCGGTGCTCTAGCCGCCACCGCCAGCGAGGTTCGAGAAGCACTTGAACAGGTCGGATTCTTTTCTATTGTCGGCCACGGGATCGAGTGGACAAACATTGAACGGATGTACGAATGGGCTACGAAGTACCACGCTTTATCAGACGCCAAAAAGTTCGATCATCCGATGAGCGCAACCCAAATGGGATACATGGGGTTTGGCGGAGCGCAGCGCGAGAATCGACCCCACGCATTAAATGCCGCCTTTTTTATGGGACGGCCTGGCTCGGCACGTAACTGCTTTCCAGCGAAATCCGCCTTGCCTGGCTTTAGAGAAGCGGCGGAAGGGTATTACACACTCTTGGAGGGTCTGTGTCTTCGACTGCTTCCGCTGTATGCCGTCGCAGCTGGCATGCCCGCCGATTTTTTCGACAAATATTTCGACCCTGCTCTTGCAACGCTCCGCGTCACTCATTATCCACCTATAAAGGCGGCGCCTGATCAGTGGGGAATCGAACCACACAGCGATGCAGGCTTCATGACGTTGTTGCCAACAAACAAGATTGACGGATTGTCAATCGAAGCTGCTGATGGCTGGTTCGCTGTCGCACAAGAAGCTGAATCTTTCGTGGTAAATGCGGGGGACACACTCAGGGCGTGGAGCAACAACCGATTCCTTTCAACAAAGCATCGAGCGCTAAACAGCGGCGAGGATCATCGCTACGCGCTTCCCTTCTTCTTTGACCCCCGTCCCGACACCACTATCGAACCCATGTCAGGCTGCGTTGACGACCAACATCCCCAGGTTCGTGAGAGCTATCGCTATGGCGATTATTTGCGGGCTTTCATGCAAGAGGGTTACGCCCAAACTAAAGAGCCGTAGAACCAGTCACCGATCAATGGGCCGAAACTCTAAAGAGTCGTGGGGTTCACTGTCGGTCAATTTGAGAAGTCATCGGTAGTCGGTTCTTTGAAAAACCGGGTTGCTTTGATCGCCTCTAGAACGTGGCGGTGGTAGCTCCATACATTCTGTCTTGTGAACCCTGTCGCAAGACGTGGAGCTCCGCTATCAGCGCTTCCCTTCCGGCTTCGGCTTCGGGATCTTCGGGGTAATACGCCAATTCGCTAGCGGGGTCCCCGGCCACGCGGGTCCCGA
>LWDU01041029.1_pt1 | contig 19478 bp, 18 predicted proteins | sample 727161 | NCBI WGS metagenome assembly LWDU01 (sample SAMN04566230, study PRJNA314399) | hydrothermal vent metagenome | isolation source: deep sea hydrothermal plume seawater | place: Mexico: Gulf of California, Guaymas Basin | collected 2004-07-11
CCTACTTCTCGAAAGCTCATTTTGGGCATCCAAGCCCACAACGCGGCAAAAGATAACGGGACTGATTAAAATCTAGGATGCCCTGATTTGCCCTGCGGCCACTAAATAAAAATCCTAGAGGGGTTTTTATTTAGTGCCTCAAATGGCTTGACGCGATGTCGGCATCCCTTGTATTTTCTCTACGCAAAAAAGATGCTTCGAGAAAACACCTGGCCCGATCGTTATCAGGGACTAAAAATTTTCACTTTGCTTAAGCTCCGTTTCTAGGATTTTCAGCGGATACGTTATTTTCAACCCAGACGGGCTATCAGCAGTTGGATGAGCGCATTGCTAAAGCCTATGCCAAAAGAAAATAATTACTTCTTGTTCTGAAATATCCAAAGTTGCCTTTACATAATAATGCCTCTGAGTTATCAGCACGTGTTCAGGCTAGAGCATGCGATATGAGCTTGCATACTATGTTAGAAAATGGCACTAAACTAAAAGACACCTTCATGACGATCAGTCAAACAGCTAAAAAACTGAAGGAGAGAACTTATAATTATATTCGAGACAGAGTCAGCGGGGAATTCAAACTACCTTTTCTTGCACAGCTGGTTAAAGAAATATCTCATGGAAATTTCGTGTCCCCCTAGAAGTTATAGTGGGTACCTCTAATCTCTGTATAATCGATCTTTTTGCGGAAAGTATAAAACATAATGAAACACACGATTTTAAGGGTATTAGTCAGTTTATTGCTATTGATGCCGATATCATCCTGGGCTGAAAATGAAAGTTGCTCCATAAAATATAATTTAACAGGCTGGTCTTTTATTTACCAAGGCTATAAAGGGACTGGGATTGTTAGTTGCACGAATGGACAGAGTGCCGGGGTAAAATTAACGGTACATGGTGGAGGATTAACTTTAGGTGTGATCGATATACAAGATGCCAAAGGTAAATTTACCGGGATCAAGAGTATCAAGGACATCTATGGCACCTATTTCTCCATAGGCGTACATGCTGGTTTTGCTCGCTCAGCAGAGGCGCGTAGCTTGTTTAAAGGAGATATCGCAGGCGGTGGGGCTGGAGTTGGTGGTGGTTATAATCTGGGCTTTACCTTTAGTGGCTTAACTATTAAACCTTAGGTATAATCAAGTTTTAACATTTCAAGGGAATAATTATGCGCACAAAAATTTTAGGCTTGGCTGTTAGTTCACTTTTCTTTATGTCATTTTCTGCTGCACAAGCTGAAGATTGTAACCTGAGATATACCATGAAAGGCTGGGCAGCTTTTTATAAGACTTTCAACGGAACAGGTACCGTCACTTGCCCTAGTGGCAAAAGTGCAAAAGTAAAAATAAGCCTGAAAGGGGGGGGAGTTACTTTTGGCGCGTATGATGTAACTGATGGCAAAGGAAAGATTCGCGGAGTCACAAAAATAGATGATATTTATGGTAGTTCTTTTATGATGGATGGCGATGCCGGGTTTATAAAATCTGTGGAAGGACGCTGGGCACCAAAGGGCGTTCAAACCATAACGTTTTCCGGAAAAGGAAATGGTTATGATTTAGGCGTGGCATTGGGTGTTTTGCGTTTAGAAAAGCCTTAATTAGCTAGTAATTATAGGTAAGAATGTCGTCCTGGAATCTCTTTGCGATAGGGGGATTCCAGCATCACACCTGATTGAAGGCTTGCTAACAGGTGTCAAGTCTGAGCCTTAGCTGAAAAATTCATCCAATCTGTTCATGATATAGCAATTAAATCCATCATGAATCTTAAAGCATTAAAAAATACTGAAGAATTACAAACGTTCCTGGACGGTACACAAGCGTTTTTTTAGTGTTCCGGGTCACAAAAAAATCACGTTATGATTTTATCCAGTCGAGCTTAAAATAGTTTCACTACAGGGCGTTAACAAAACGACAAAAGGGTATCGGCATACGTTTTCTATTACTAGTAACAGTATACTCACGACAGCAGTTCCCCTGTCTTATTCAGCAGTCCTAAATACAGGTGTCGTGTAACTACGTGACACTAGCAAACCATCTGACTTCAAACAAACCTATACAGCGACTGGCATTGCTTTGCTGGCTGAAATGGACGAGTGTTACGACACGCCTAGCGGTGCTGTTGTTAAAAATCTCTGTGAGCGCGCCTATTCAATATTTAATGAAGTTCAGTATAAAAATATTGGTCATATTTCAGTGTCACACCTCTATCATTTGCGGGGCTCAACAGGGTATCAAAACCAGCGAAGATACTTTGAAAAAACCAAATCCAAAAAAGTTGCCATTAGTGACAGGCGCAAACCTATCTCAGCCGGAAAGCCAGATTACATAAGGGTAGATATGGTTCACTCAGACGATCAAGATGGTAGAAAATGGGTTTATTGTATTAATGCTGTTGATGAGGTCACTCAATATCAGATATCTTGATTCAGTCGAAATTGAACTGAGATTATTTCCTAATTAGTGTTTGAACGAAAAAGCCGTTTTTTTAAAAAAATATCACACCCAATCGAGTGAAATAATTTTCAAATTGGCTCAGTTGGCTTAACATAAAGGCACTAATAGATACAGGTGATTTTAGAGAGGACTTGTATTATCGTGTCAGTGAAATGGTGATCGATATTCCACCTCTAAGAGAACGTGCTGATGATGCTATCGTTATCGCAAAAGTATTGCTAACCATTATGCAAAACTGGAAAATAAGCCTATCAAAGGCCTTACTGCAGAAGCGAAAATGGCAATAGAGGCTTTTTTCAGTGGCCTGGGAATATTTGCCAGCTGGAAAATAAGATTAAGCGCGTTGTAGTTATGACAGATGATGTCGATGTAGGTTTGCATGATCTAGCAATGCAGGCAGATTTTAATGCCGAAGATGCGGCTATGCAATTGAACCTAAAACAGGTAAGAGTAAAAGCCGAGACCATTGCAATTAAAAGAGCCCTGGTTTGCGCAGATAATAATTCACAAGCAGCCAAGTGACTCGGTGTAACAAGACTTACTCTGTATACCTTATTTGCAAAATACGAGATTGAAGGACATCATTAACTGACATGTTTATAATAAACTCGTTCAAAGTTATAAAAGGTTCGTTACTAAATATAACCTGGCGTTGTACTCAGGATAATAGCGCATATTTAGTGCTTGTTAAACATAAACTATTGAATATAAATCAAGGAATATCATGATACCTGTAATACTTTCTGGTGGATCTGGAACCCGTTTATGGCCTTTGTCTCGAGGTATATACCCGAAGCAGTTTTTGCCTCTGGTTTCAGAAAGTACTATGGTTCAGGAGACAGTTCTCCGTTTGGCTGGTTTAGAACGCCTGCAAGCACCTATCGCTATTTGTAATGAAGATCATCGTTTTATGATGGCTGAGCAATTACGAGAAATTAATGCACAGGCGGAAGCAATTATTTTAGAACCTGTGGGGAAAAACACCGCACCTGCAGTCGCGCTGGCGGCATTAGCAGCTAAGAACCTCGATGATATTTTGCTGGTACTGCCAGCTGATCATGTGATAGAAAATATTCCGGCTTTTCAGCGCGCTGTTGTTAATGCGGGGCAATTGGCAGAGCAGGACTATCTGGTAACCTTCGGTATTGTGCCAACCGCTGCTGAAACAGGCTATGGATATATTAAACGCTCCAGTGAAAAAATTGACCATGCTTTTAAAGTAGCTGAATTTGTTGAAAAACCAGATGTCGAGGTTGCCGAAGCCTATGTAAGCAGCGGGGAATATTACTGGAATAGTGGTATGTTTGCTTTTAAAGCAGGGCGTTACCTGGAGGAACTGGAAAAATTCTCGCCTGAAATTCTGGAAGCTTGTCGCTTGTCTTTTGCCGGGGCTCAGTCTGATGTTGATTTTGTGCGTTTGAATAAAGATGCGTTCAGTCAATGTCCATCAGACTCGATAGACTATGCGGTGATGGAAAAGACAGATAAAGCGGTAGTCATCCCCCTGGATGCTGACTGGAGTGATGTAGGTTCATGGTCTGCACTGTGGGAAGTGAGAAAAAAGGATTCCTTCGGCAATGCCTTGACAGGAGATGTGGTAGCGATAGATACTAAAAACTCCTTTATACATTCAGGCAACAAACTCGTGGCAGCAGTGGGTGTTCAGGATATGATCATTATTGAAACCGATGATGCTGTGATGATCGCTCCTAAAGATAGAGTGCAGGAAGTTAAAAAAATTGTTGCCGTATTAAAAAATGATCAACGTGCCGAAGCTGATTTGCATCGTAAAGTTTATCGCCCTTGGGGGTACTATGATTCGGTGGATAATGGTGACCGGCATACTACCAAGCGCATAGTGGTCAATCCAGGCGCTAAATTATCGGTACAAAAACATCACCATCGTTCAGAGCACTGGGTGATAGTCAAGGGATCGGCCATCGTCATTAAGGGGGATGAAACTATGCTGCTTTCGGAAAATGAATCTACCTATATTCCTTTAGGTGTAATACATAGCCTGGAAAATCCGGGGGTGATTCCTTTGGAAATTATTGAAGTGCAGACAGGCAGTTACCTTGGCGAAGATGATATTGTTCGCTTTGAGGATAAATATGGTAGAACTTAACGTTATTTTTACAGGATTGATTATGGTTTTCTTGCGCTCAATTAGATTAACCTAAACACATCAATTGAACGTAGCTATAAGCGTATATTGTTGAAAAGATTGTCTTTCGCTAAGTTATCGTTCTCACCGATAGGGTGACGTTGTTCGAGATATAATCAGAGATATGTCGTCAAAGTAGGTCGAAGGTTGGGCTCAAAAAGTCGTCGCATGTTTTGCTAAAGACAATTGTTTTTTAAGATCAACTGTTATACTTGATGTAGGCATTGTTAGTGAAGAAAATGTCCTTGTGCTACGCACAATGGAGGCATGAGAAAGGCAAGTTCTGTTCGATGCAAACATTGAGCACCGTGACTGACGAGTGCAGTGAATCGCTTATAAATACCAGTTTCTCAAATTGAGCTTTGAGAGCTGTCACTATCGTATAGCCTATACCATCAATAGTGGCCACTGGCTTGTCCGTGCAGTTGAAAATCTCTGCTAATTCAAGGCAGATGATGTCGCCAGTGACTTTGTTGGATACCGTAAGGCTAAGGCGCTCATAGTCTTCCTGTCGAATGGCAGATCCCCTCGTTGTGATAAAGCATCCACTTCGCCCCCCCCCTTGCGCGACTATGGCTTTTTTAGTCCCTATATCAATAGGGTGATCAATAATGGTAATCCAGGGTTTGGTGACTGCCTGTACTAGAACTCCTAATCCTCGGCGTAAACTCCAGTTGATCACGGTAGCGTAATATTTTTGATAGTTGAGGCATGGGTTGGAGCCTTTTCGCTCTCTATTTTCGAGGATTTTTTAACTCTATAAAAATTATTTCAAGTTGGGTTATGGCAAAGTTAATTTTTTTAGATTTTTGTAAGTGGTTGATTATTTAACAAATAGGAGGAATTAGTGAGCTAAATCGGCACTATATTTTGACAGCCTGCTAGGGCTGCGCCCCATCTACCATCGAAAAGAAGCGCGGGCTAATGGGCATATCTTTATCAACTCAAGGCAGAGAAAATAACGCGTGAATATGCCTAAATTGTAATAACTAGTCGTTTAAGCGGTTATCTCCATTAATAAAAAATTTGATTGACTGTTCTGGATCGAAAGCAACTATTCAACATTAAAACTCTGATTACAGAGTGTTTTCATATTTAGGCTGTAGCTAAGTTGATAAGCTGCATATCGCAAACTTTCCATAGAGTTTGCAACACAGTATTTAGTATAGAACTATGCAAGTTATAATAAATTATGATTTACCCTTGAACTACAGTCGTAAATAACGCATAATAGCCGCTCTTCAACGCTAGTGGTTGTCGACATTATGGTTACTGTGTCGGTCCTCTCGCAACGATATTCTGTAAACTCCGCCAGGCCTGGAAGGGAGCAACGGTAGCAGAAGATTCGTGTGCCGAGATGTGGCTGGCATGGTAACCGCCCAATCTCTACATTCTAGCACTCTGTCATGAATCATCAGGTTCTCGCCAGAAAATGGCGTCCGCACAATTTCACTGAAATAGTTGGTCAGGAGCATGTTAGCCAAGCGCTAATCAATGCATTGCAACATGACCGTTTACACCATGCTTATTTATTTACCGGCACGCGCGGTGTAGGAAAAACTACAATCGCCAGAATCCTGGCAAAAGCAATTAACTGCGAAAATCTTCAAGATTACAACCCTTGTGGGGAATGCGCTGTATGCAAGGCTCTGGATGAAGGGCGATTTCTGGATTTAATCGAAGTGGATGCGGCTTCCCGTACCAAGGTCGAAGATACCCGTGATTTACTGGATAATGCCCAATATGCCCCGAATAGTGGTCAATATAAAGTTTATCTGATTGATGAAGTGCATATGCTTTCTGGGCATAGTTTTAATGCTTTGCTTAAAACGCTGGAAGAGCCCCCCGAGCATGTTAAGTTTTTATTAGCCACGACAGATCCGCAAAAAATCCCCGTTACCGTTTTATCTCGCTGCTTACAGTTTAATTTAAAACGCCTGACACCTAGCCAGATTAGTGGGCAAATGGCTTACATCCTGGCTGAAGAAAAAATTGAATTTGAACAGAATGCATTGCGCTTAATTGCACGTGCTGCTGATGGCAGTATGCGTGATGGCTTGAGTTTACTGGATCAGGCGATTGTTTTTGGTAATGACGTAGTCAGTACGGAAATGGTCAGCCAGATGCTCGGCACCATTGCTCAGCAACCGGTAGAAGATATACTGCGTTGTTTAGCTCAAAAAGATGCTCAGAAGCTACTGCAAACTATTCAGGAGATTGCAGAGTTATCACCTGACTTCTCCGATGTATTACAGAAAATATTACAGGTCTTGCATCGGCTAGCTTTAGTTCAGCTTGTGCCTGCCGTTGCAGAAACTGAAGATGATGCAGAGATGTTGCATGAGCTAAGTCCATTATTTTTGGCTGAAGAATTGCAATTGTATTATCAGATTGCACTTATGGGGCAAAAAGACCTTAGTCTAGCTCCTGAGCCGCGATCCGGGTTTGAAATGATTATGCTTAGACTGCTGGCTTTTAACCCTCAGTCCAGTAGCACTAAAGCACCGGTTCAGGTCAGAGTTGCTCCAAAAATTGCTCCAATTGAAATTAAAAAACCTAAGCCGCAGGTTAGAGCTAGCTTAGCATCAGACAGGATAGCTAAACCTCTGGTATCTAGCCAGGTGATGCCAGGGCCAGTGAGAGCGCCCGTTGCAGAAAGTCAGGTTATAGAATCAGGCGCTAGCTTACCTTGGTACGATATGGTTATTGCGATGAATTTGCAAAGTTTGACGCGTGAATTAGCGAATAACTGCATTTTTGAAGCGGTAGATGAGCATGAGTGCCGCTTAATTTTAGATCCTAAGCATGCTCATATGAACGGCTCGCGTGCGGAGGAAAAGCTGCAGCTAGCATTGCAGAAATATTATGGTAAGGCTCTCAGGTTAGTGATTAAAAGGGAAGCTAGTGCCACTGATACACCGGCTATAAAAATCCAGCAAGAAAAGTTAAATCGACAACAAGACGCGGTTAATTCAATAGAGAATGATGAGAATATACAGGCATTAAAAACAAATTTTGATGCACGCGTAATTCCTGGTTCAATCGAACCGGTAGAAAATATTATTGAGGAGAAATAAAGATGAAGGGTGCGCTTGGAAATATCATGCAGCAGGCTCAGAAAATGCAGGAAGACATGCAAAAGGCACAGGCCGAACTAGAAGCTCTGGAAGTCACAGGAGAGTCAGGCGGCGGCATGGTCAGTATTCTGATGACGGGAAAAAGAGAAGTCCGTAAAGTGTCTATTGATGATACTTTGGTGGGCGATGATAAGGAAATGCTGGAAGACTTAGTTGCGGCTGCAATCAATGATGCGGTACATAAAGTGGCGAAACTTAAAAAAGAAAAAATGGGTGATGTGACCTCAGGTATTCCTCTGCCTCCCGGGTTTAAAATGCCATTCTAAGCATGCCAAAACAAGAACTGCTTAACGATGTTATTGATGCCTTATGCTGTATGCCTGGAGTGGGCCCAAAGTCTGCACAACGTATTGCATTACATCTATTTCAACGTGATAGAGGTGGTGCCGAAAACCTGGCCAAAGTCTTGCAAAAGGCGGTAAATAAACTGGGTTTGTGTAAAAAATGCCGTACGCTGAGTGAGCATGAATTATGTGCAATCTGTGCAAATTCAGAGCGTGATTTGCAAACACTGTGTGTCGTAGAAAGCCCGGCGGATGTCTGGTTGGTCAATCAGGCAACTGATTTTAAGGGCATATTCTTTGTTTTAAACGGACGGTTGTCGCCTTTAGATGGCATAGGCCCAGATGAAATTGGCCTGGATCAGTTAGAGCAGCAATTAGAAAATAGTCCGATAACAGAACTTATACTGGCGACTAATTCGACAGTTGAAGGTGAGGCAACAGCGCACTATATTGCTCAACTGGCTTTGCCCTATAAGATTAGAGTAAGCCGTATTGCACATGGCGTACCGGTAGGTGGTGAGTTGGAGTTTATTGATAGTAATACCCTGGCGCACGCTTTTAGTGGGCGACGTGATATAGCATAGGAGAATGTAGTGACTGATTGTCTGTTTTGTAAAATGGTGGCAAAAGAAATTGAACCGGATGTCGTCTATGAAGATGAGCAGGTACTTGCGTTTAGAGATATACACCCGAAAGCGCCGACGCATATTTTAATCATACCCAAACAGCACGTGGCTACTTTAAATGATTTGCAGGGTGAGCAACTGGCAGGGCATTTATTACAAACAGTCGCACAGATTGCAAAATCGGAAGGTATTGCCGAAACTGGCTACCGCACGGTGATTAATTGCAATAATGCGGGCGGTCAGGAAGTGTACCATTTGCATCTACATTTACTTGGTGGCAGACAAATGAGCTGGCCAGCAGGTTAGACAGATCGCTATCCACTTGCAAGGATGAGGCAGTTAACTTTATTTTTTATCATGAAGTGTCTGAAGGTTAGGTGGAGGCACATAATCTAATTCTTTGAATTTAACAAGACAGATAAAAAATCCATACTTATTTTCGCAATCTATTTTGTGCATTTTTACCTTTATCAGCTGCATGCGCTTAATGCTAAAATAATAAAGAACAGCAATAATTTCACCCTCAATCAGTAGGCATTTTTTCACGCAATTTTAAGTATCGCTGATAGCGTGTTTTCGAGATTGTTCCTGCTTCTACTGCATCACGCACTGCACAACCCTTGTCTTTAACATGCCGGCAATTATTAAATTTACATTGTTCGATAAAAGGCTGAAATTCCCTGTATCCATTGGCTAATTGCTGTTCAGACATACCTGCTAAGCCAAAAATCGCTACTCCTGGGCTGTCGATTAAATCTCCACTGTCAGGTAAATGGTAAAGGGTTGCAGCTGTGGTTGTGTGTCTGCCGTGCTTGGTTATTGCTGAGACGGTATTGGTTTTTAAATCTTTGTCCGGAATAAGGGTATTGGTTAAAGACGATTTCCCCACCCCAGATTGTCCGGTAAAAATACTGATTTTATCTTGCAATGCCTGTTTGAGATTTTCAATTCCTGCATTTTCTTTTGCACTGACGCGAAATAGGCTGTAGCCAAGAGACAGGTAGTCCTTCAGTTCTTGCTCTATATTTTTCACTAAGTCTAAATCGGATTTATTATAAATTAATAGTGCATCAATATTGCGATTTTCACAAATCGCCAGGTATTGATCTATCAATAAAAAATCGCAATAAGGCTCGTTGGCAAAGACCACAAAAATCTGGTCGATATTTGCCGCAACAGGCCGTGTTCGCTTACCTTTGTTGGGACGTTCAAGGAGTGAGTGGCGGGGCAATAGCTCTTCAATTCGCCCTTGATCCTTAGCGACGATGGATATTCTAACTCGGTCTCCAGTTGCCACGGTTGCTACTTTACGCAGCGTCTGACAGAGAATAGTTGTGCCGTCCACTTCAACGGCGATCCCTTGACCCAGATGCGAAATAACCAGTCCTGAATGCAGGTCAGACATAATAATTATTTTTATTTAATGGAAGCGGGACTTTTAGCCTCACCCAGTCTGCGGGACTAAAGGTCCCGTTTACGAATGTTAGAATAATTATAGTCTTTACCTATTGCAGTGAGAGTACATAGCAAATGAATAAGTCCTTGTGGGCCTCATGATTGCAAACTATTGCTATAGCTTCGGTTCCAGATGCGCTATGCGGATAGCTGCGGGAGGGTGGCTATAATGGAAGGCTGAAAATAAAGGGTCAGGGGTTAAGGTGCTGGCATTTTCTTTGTATAGCTTGACCAGTCCACTAATTAATTTACTCGCCTGTGCATGTTCAGCAGCAAAATCGTCGGCTTCAAATTCAAACTTGCGCTGAAAATAAGCACTGATAGGTGTCATAAACGTAGTGAACGCGGGGGAGACTAGCATAAACAGTAATAAAGCGGCTGCGTTTGAAGGTACTCCAACGCCTAAACCAGTAAAGAACCAGTTTTCAGTAATCAGCCAGCCTAAGACGCCCAGGCTGATTAGGCTCATGATTGAACTGGCGACTAACATTTTAATCACATGCTTGCGCTTAAAATGGCCTAATTCGTGCGCTAGTACCGCTTCCATTTCATCATCATCTAGAGATTCTGCTAATGTGTCAAAGAATACGATACGTTTATTATTGCCCATACCGGTAAAATAAGCGTTACCGTGACCGGAGCGCTTGGAGCCATCCATAATAAAAATACCATTACTACTAAAGCCGCAGCGTTCCAGTAACTGGTTGATGCGCTCTTTTAACGTACCATCTTCCAGTGGTGTAAATTTATTGAATAAAGGTGCGATAAGCGTCGGGTAGAGCCAGCTCATCAGCAAGGAAAAACTGATTAAAATAGCCCAGGTCCAGATCCACCAGGTATTTCCTAGTGCCTGCATAACCCAGAGTATAAGCGCTAACAAAGGGAGTCCAATAACAGCCACCAGCGCTAGTTGCAGGAACTGGTCTTTGATAAACTGGCCGACAGTGCTTTTGTTAAAGCCAAATTTTTCTTCAATAACAAAGGTTTGATACAGGCTGGTAGGCAATTCAAATAAAGACATGATGAAAAAGACCGAGCCTAATGCGGTAATTCCGGTCATGATTGTCGACCACCCGAAGCCCGTCCAGAATTCAAACACCAAGCTTATGCCTCCCCCCAGTGTTAATAATAATAAAAAGATCAAGCCGACAACGCTGTCGATATCCCCTAGTTTGCCTTTTGCTATGGTGTAATCTGCGGCTTTCTGGTGCGCTTCCAGAGTTATGGACTCGGTAAAGGCAGCGGGTACTTGTCCGCGGTGCTTAAACACATAGGCTGATTGACGTCTGGATAACCAGAATTGCACGGAATAAGACAACGCCAATGCGATTAAGAAAATATAAGTAAAAGTATTCATTGCTAGTATGCTCGTTCCTAAGGTGGATTAATAAAAATAGTCACCTGTTTATCAAGATAGGGATCTATTTTAAATTAATATTGAGATTTTTGTTAAAATTGCTGCTATTAATTACTGATTGGAAAATTTTAGCTACCTAACTCGCTTATCGCGGAGTGGGAAATCACTAAAACAAATTATCCTCAGCAAAATCATATGGCCTTGTGTTAGCGCTATGGTCATACAGTTTAGCCAGTGCTACAATTCAGCGCAACATATAACGACCTTATGGATAAATCAATGGCGCAACAACAAGATAATCTGGTCTGGCTCGACCTGGAGATGACCGGCCTGGACTCGGATAATGACCTGATCATTGAGATTGCAACGGTAGTCACAGATAAGTATTTAAATGTTTTGGCAACAGGTCCTGTCATCGCAGTGCATCAAAGTGACCAGGCACTTGCCGCAATGGACGCGTGGAACCAGGAGCATCATGGTAAATCCGGACTAATTGAACGTGTGAAAGCTTCAACGATAGATGATAGCGATGCGATGCGGCAAACACTGGATTTTTTAAAAGAGTGGGTAGCGCCAGGTGAGTCGCCGATGTGTGGTAATAGTATTGGTCAGGACAGACGTTTTTTATATCGCTATATGCCTGAGCTGGAAAGCTATTTTCATTATCGTAATATTGATGTTTCTACCGTCAAAGAGCTGGCACGTCGTTGGGCGCCAGTCGTTTTCGCAAGCGTACAGAAAAAGGAAACGCATCAGGCACTGGACGATGTGCTGGAATCTATAGAAGAATTAAAACATTATCGTGAGCATTTTATTAAAACCTAGAGCTGGTCAACTATGAATCCATTAATTGCAATAGCTTTTGGAGGCGCATGCGGCGCAGTTTTGCGTTTTTTAGTTTCCAGTGGTATTTATCAGTGGCTGGGACGTGGCTTTCCTTATGGAACGTTAACCGTTAATGTATTGGGCTCGTTTCTAATCGGCTTGTTAACCGAGGTGTTAGTGTTGCAACGTATTGCTATTACCATGGAATATCGGTCTGCTATTTTAGTCGGATTATTTGGCTCATTTACTACTTTTTCTACCTTTTCATTGGAAACCTTATTTCTAATTGAGCAAGGTAATTTGCTAAAGGCTGCGCTGAATATATTAATTAGCGTTTGTGCTTGTGTATTTGCAGTCTGGATCGGTCTGTTAGCAGGGCGCGGCTTATTTTCTTATTCAGGCGGCGTGATACGCTGGATGGGCTGGATCTTTCCTTATGCACTGGTAGTCGTTAATGCGCTGGTTGCATTTTTAATCGGCTTGGTTGCCGCATTGTTAATTTATAAATCCTCATTATCAGAAGAGTACCGGGCGGCGTTGTTAATTGTCATCGTTGGCATGTTTGCAACTTTATCAAGCTTATATGTGGTGTTGTATTTGATAGAAGAAGGACATCAATTTGAAAAAGAGCTAAATATGATGCTTAGCGTATTTTTAGGTAATACTTTGTTATGTGGGGCAGCCATCTGGGGCGGGTTGCTTTTAGGTAAGCAGATTTAACAAATTCTAGAGTGGGCTTCAGCTCACTAACCTCTAGCGTATTTCTGGTTATGCTAAAATGACTATAGAATCATAGGGGGTAAAGCAGTGACAGATCAAAATTTAACATTAAGAATTAAACAAAATATAGACACAGCAGCAACAATGGCATGACGAGTTTGAATTAAAGCAATCAGAGTTTGCACGGCGTGAAAAGTATTGGTGGCGGCAAAGAGAATTTTGGTTGGTTGTCGCCAGCATTTTATTGGCCGCCTTGCCGATGAAGTTATTGATGTCATTGCGCGCGTAACCCCAGATAAATTCTATTATCAATTCTTAAAAAGGACTCTTCGTAGTCCTTTTTAATTATCTGCTGTAGGTAATGCTATCGAGGCTACGGGAATTATAAGTAATGGTATAGCCACTGGTGGATTTACTCTATAATTATTGTCATTAATAGTATTCATCTTTTAGAAGGTAGCAAAGAACCATGTTAGATCCACATTTATTTAGATCAGATCTTGAATTTGTACAAACACAATTAAAAAGACGTGGTTGTGATTTTGATGCAGATTTTTATACTGATATAGAGAATAGGCGTAAAGCAATTCAAGTCAAAACGCAGGAATTACAAAATGAGCGGAATTTAAGTTCCAAAGCTATAGGTCAGGCGAAAGCAAAAGGTGAGGATGTACAGCCGCTTCTGGATCAGGTGCAAGGCTTAGGCGAGCAGTTAAAAGCAGCAGCAACAGAGCTTGGTGACATTCAGGCGCAAATGCAGAGTTTGATGGAAGGCTTACCTAATCTACTGGATGCGACTGTGCCAGAGGGTAATGATGAAGACGATAATATAGAGATTAGCCGTTGGGGAGAGGTGCCTGAATTTGACTTTGAAATTAAGGATCATGTCGATCTTGGCGCTATGCATAAAGGCATGGATTTTGAAACAGGTGCGAAAATTACCGGTGCCCGCTTTGTTGTATTAAGAAGCAATATTGCCCGCCTGCAGCGTGCTATTATTCAGTTTATGCTGGATACTCATACTGATGAGCATGGTTATTCAGAAACCTATGTGCCGTATATCGTCAATGCAGATAGTTTGTATGGCACGGGGCAATTGCCAAAATTTGCTGATGATTTATTTAAGGTCAGTGAAGACCCTGATTTATATTTAATCCCCACAGCCGAAGTTCCGGTCACTAATATCGTGCGTAATGAAATCGTTGCTGCAGATGAGATGCCGCTTAGAATGGTTAGTCATACCCCTTGTTTTCGTAGCGAGGCCGGGGCGTATGGTAAAGATGTGCGGGGTTTGATACGCCAGCATCAATTTGAAAAAGTCGAGCTGGTACAGGTCGTTAAAGCCAGCGAATCAGAGCAGGCACATGAAGACTTAACTGAGCATGCTGAAAACATTCTCAAGAAATTAAAATTATCTTATCGTAAAGTTCTACTGTGTTCAGGCGACACTGGTTTTTCATCGACTAAAACCTATGATCTGGAAGTTTGGTTGCCGGGGCAGGAGGCCTATAGAGAAATTTCATCCTGTAGTAATTTTAAAGATTTTCAGGCGCGTCGCTTAAAAGCTCGCTGGCGTAATCCTGAGACCGGGAAACCCGAGTTAGTACATACTATCAACGGTTCAGGCCTGGCAGCTGGGCGTGCTCTGGTCGCTATTATGGAAAATTATCAGACAGCGGCAGGGGATATTGTTATTCCTGAAGTATTGCAGCCTTATATGGGCGGTATGAAGGTTATTAAGGCAACTTAAAAATGAGGGTTACTACTTATGAAGATAGCAAGCTTAATAAGTAGTAGCTTAATCTTTTTCAGTGCGCTATGGCTGAGTAGTTGTGATGATGGTCTGGAGTCAGGCCTGGGTAAAGACCTAGAGAAAAGTAAGGAACCTGTTCTTAGTCCTATAGAGCAACCGCCTGCAGATTTAGTGGTTAATAGGCAGGAGCAGAGTAGAGTTGTAGAGTCGGATGTCAGGAAACAGCTAGCTGATAAGCAAGTGGATTTGGCTAACGAGCGATCAGACATTCAAGTGAGAGAGGATAGTCAGCAGCAAGACCCTGTCGTTCTGGATTTCTCACTGAATTTCAAGCAGATGGAGCTTTCAGATGTATCAAATATTCCTGGCAGCAATAGTCAAGGGGTATTGCGTGGAATTTTTGAGTCAGAAGGCGTGGCTTCTAATGTTGAAATGGAACCTCATTTTTCCTGGCCCCACAATGAAAATAAAGAAAAGGAAGTGACACCTGATGGCGCCGGGGTTAAATTTAAAATAGAATTTTAAGTAGGTAGGGTGATTGAATCGATAGAATAACTCAATCACCCTGAACTATCTCCCAACAATCATCTGAATGCTGGGGTAGTGGTTTTATCTAGCTGTTATGGTAAAACCTACACGACGGTTCTCTGCGCGACCTTTAGCAGTATCGTTAGGTGCGATAGGGTTTGATTCACCAAAGCCTTTGGTAGTTAAACGGCTAGTATCGATGCCATTTTCAACCAGATGGTTTTTAACCGCTTCTGCTCTGCGCTCTGAAAGGCCCATATTGTAAGCTTCAGGGCCAGTGCTATCTGTATGACCTTCAAGTTGTACAGTCATGCGAGGGTTTTTGTTTAAAGTTGCAATTGCATTCTCAAATAAAGGTGCGAAAGCAGGTGTGATTTTTGTTGAATCGAATCCAAAATCCACACTGTTAAAAGACCAGCAACCTTGTGAATTAACTTTTGCACCAGAAGGTGTGTTTTTGCATTTGTCATGTGAATCATCAATTCCATCAGCATCACTGTCTCTTGATGTTACGCCTGATTTTGAATATAGCATGCTTTCAACAAAACCTGCCATAGCCGCGCTAGATGATATGTCAGCAGAATTTACGCTCTTTCCACAATTAGAGATGTTAGATAATTCCTGTAATACAACTTGTCCAGAAGTGTCGTAGTTATTGCCTACCCAGATTGAGTAGATACATAGACGCTGGCCAAATTTATCTTCCAGAGCTTGTGCTTCTGCAAGCGTCCCACTTGGGACTTGCTGGCCATCACTAACGATTAGCAAGGCAGTGTTGCCGCGAACTTTTTCTAGTTCAGTAGCTGACTCTGCGAGTGCTTTATTTAATGGAGAGCCACCGCTAGCACATTGTGTCATATCTAGGCCGGCCTGGAAATTTTTAGCAGAATGCCTGGTGACATTCTGATCAACTTTTGTAGAACTCCAGTTTAGACAGCGGCCAGAACCAAAGCTTGTAATTCCGGTAGCAAGGTTAATATTAGTCGGGATAGTTTTGTTTAAACGGTACAATGTTTGTTTTTCAACATCCAGTTTTGATGATCCTGAGTCATTACCATCATAAGTGACGTTGGTGGATGAAGAGGCATCTAAAATAACAAAAATTGCATCAGTTTTTTGTTTAAATGCAGATGTTGAAGTGCCCTGTGCAACGGGAGCAGCGGTGAAGTTTGGATAGGTTGTTGGTTCAGTGGCGCACCCTGATAGCAGAGCAAGACCTGAAATTGCAACGACAGGAATGATTATCTTCTTTAGCATTTTTTCTCTCCGGAAACAGTAGGAAAAGTATGAGTGAATAGTATTTTAATACTTTCAATTTATAAGTTAAGCATGAAATAATAGATATGCAAGAAAATTTACTAAAAGAGGCGTAAATGAGACTAATACAAACAATGATTATGGGCTGTTTTATGATGTTTAGTATGAACAGTTTGGCCAATACATTTGCTGAGATTCAGCAACGAGCAGAGCAGGGGAACGCTTTAGCGCAAGCGCAGATGGGGGCGATGTATCAACTAGGGCAAAATGGCGCAACTAGAGATCTACAAAGATCGGCAAAATGGATGTTAAAAGCGGCAAATCAGGGCTTAGTTGAGGCCGAGGTGTTTATGGCGGCACTCTATGACCGTGGTGTAGGTGTAAAGCAGAATGTTAACACGGCAACTCAGTGGTATGAAAAGGCAGCGGCTCAACAACATGGCACTGCACTGGCTATTTTAGGCCGCAATGATGCCGCTAAGGGCAGTATTGCGTTTAAATATAAAGCCCTGCGCCTAAGAGCCTCAAAGCAAATTCCGGTAGAATATTCCAAACGATTTTTAAGACAGAAACTATAACAGATGACAATAAAAACACGCTTTGCCCCTAGCCCAACTGGGCTTTTGCATATTGGTGGTGCCCGTACTGCTTTATTTTCCTGGTTACATGCAAAGAAAAATAACGGTATTTTTGTGCTACGCATAGAAGATACTGACCTGGAGCGCTCTACCCAGGAATCGGTGGATGCGATTCTTGAGGGCATGCAATGGTTAGGACTCGATTATGATCAAGGGCCTTATTACCAGACTCAGCGATTCGACCGCTACGAAGAAATTATCCAGCAGTTACTAGATCAGGGCGATGCTTATTATTGTTACTGTTCTAAAGAAGAGTTGGATTCCTTGCGCGAGCAGCAAATGGCGAATAAGGAAAAGCCACGATATAACGGCAAATGTCGCGATAATGTTGAGCAACAAGAAGGTATGAATCGGGTTGTTCGATTTCGTAATCCAGAATCAGGTGAAGTTGTTCTGGAAGACTTGGTCAAAGGCAAAATCGTAGTTGCTAATAAGGAATTAGATGATCTAATTATTGCACGCACCGACGGCAGTCCAACTTATAATTTAACCGTTGTTGTTGATGATATGGATATGGGTATTACTCATGTGATTCGTGGGGATGACCATGTTAATAATACGCCAAGACAGATGAACATTTTAAAGGCATTAAGCGCTGAGCTCCCTAATTATGCTCATCTGCCTATGATTTTAGGCGATGATGGAGCAAGGTTATCCAAACGGCATGGTGCAGTCGGCGTTATGCAATATCGTGATGATGGCTTTATGCCGGAAGCTTTATTGAATTATTTGGTCAGATTAGGCTGGTCACATGGCGACCAGGAAGTATTTACCCGCGAGGAAATGATTGAGTTATTTGATATTAGCAAGGTTAATGTTTCAGCCTCTGCCTTTAATGCTGAAAAACTGTTATGGCTGAATCATCAATATATTATGAATTCTACTCCGGAACTAGTTGCCAAGCACCTGGAATGGCATATGCAGCAACGAGGAATAGGTACTGCAGCAGAGGGTCCAGCCTTAGTTGATATTGTTAAAGCCCAGCGGGAGAGGAGTAAAACATTAGTCGACATGGCTGATGCCAGTGTCTATTTTTATCAGGACTTTACTGAATATGATGCAAAGGCTGCCAAGAAGAACTTTAAGCAGGGAACCGACGAAGTTTTACAAACATTATTCGATGCCTTTATCAAGGTGACTGAGTGGCAGGGCGAGGTCTTGCATGACATCGTTTTGCAGACAGCCGAACAGTTAGAATTAAAACTGGGCAAAGTAGCTCAGCCTTTACGTGTCGCAGTTTGTGGTACTGGTATGTCGCCGTCTATTGATGTTACTTTATCCTTATTAGGCAGAGAAAAAACTTTGCGTCGTATGGAGAAGGCAATTAGTTATATTAAGGAAAATAAAAGCTAGACAGTGATTCATTATGATGTATAATCGTTGGACTCTACTAAGTGGCCGCATGGGGCCATAGCTCAATTGGGAGAGCGCAACACTGGCAGTGTTGAGGTCGGCGGTTCGATCCCGCCTGGCTCCACCATATACTTAGTTTGAAAAAGTTCTTAGTCCCCATCGTCTAGAGGCCTAGGACACCGCCCTTTCACGGCGGTAACGGGGGTTCGAACCCCCCTGGGGACGCCAATTAAAAACTCATAGGAATTGAGTTTTAGGCTTGTAAAAGCTATTTTATGTAATTCGGGAGCAGTGCTAACGCACTTACAAAAAAGTTCTTAGTCCCCATCGTCTAGAGGCCTAGGACACCGCCCTTTCACGGCGGTAACGGGGGTTCGAACCCCCCTGGGGACGCCATATTTAAAACCCATCTATTCTTTTGAGTAGATGGGTTTTTTTTATGCCTGCTGTTTATAGATTTAAGAGGATTTATTGAATCTGTTCAGCATATCCCCCTAACGTGTAAAATAGTACTCATAGTCTATTGAAGTTATAAATATTACATGGACTGGAGTATAAATTTTGAATCAATTTAAGAGCCCCCCCCCCAAAAAAAAAACTTTATCTTTTTATAATTCCAATGCAGAACAATATGCTTGTAATGGTTTAATAAAGCATGACACATTTAAAGGCTGATTTATTAAGTCATTAGAGGTGAATATAAGTATCGAAAACAAATAGCCAACACCTAGATACGCACTAGAACTTAAACAGGATGCGGCAAAATGAGTGCTTAAAAATAGATATACGCGACAACGAGCCGCAGATCATTTAGGGATTTCATTAAGCGCTATTAGTCGCTGGGTTAAGGCTGAGAAAGGCCCTGAAGAGAAAACAATTAAAAATTATTTTGCATTAAATCTAAGTGCGCATGATGAATTAACGCACTTACGCA